>Ga0082212_10004431_pt1 | contig 19483 bp, 12 predicted proteins | sample TergutNt197P3_FD_71548 | JGI IMG/M metagenome (GOLD analysis project Ga0082212, IMG submission 71548) | Neocapritermes taracua P3 segment gut microbial communities from Petit-Saut dam, French Guiana - Nt197 P3 | ecosystem: Host-associated > Arthropoda: Insects > Digestive system > Gut ... | reverse complement strand
CGATTGTGACAAAAAAGCCAGGACTTGCTTAATGGGTGGGGTTTGCCGAATAAACGCTCGTACGTTCCGTCCTCCTGTATATCCAAATAATATATCTTGATATAACCCAACCGCTTGCTTTTATAAATCAACGCCCATGAATTTCCCGAAGTCCAATGGACGCCGATTTTTTTGGATTTTATAAACTCGGCTAAATTCAATATATCGGCGGTCCTTTTCGCGTTTAGAAAATCACCCGCGACGCCTTCGATAGCCGGTTTTACGGATTTTTGTTCCACTCCGGCTCTATTTTCATAGGGCGCGAGTGTTGCAGCGTAAACATTTCCTGAAACGCCGGAGATGTTCCCGTTCGGCAGGAATGTCAAACGCAGTTCTTTAAAATCACTGAACTCATACTCCAATCCTGCTTTGATCGTTGTGATATCGATCTGTACGCTTGCCGAATTGCGGATGAAACGAAGCCGAACGGTATAGTCGAGAAAAGACGGGCTACCGTCGGAATACCCGTAAGAGCCGTCAATACGGACGACGACTGTTTCGGAACCTCTTTCTTCAAATGCTATGCGGCGGGGTTTGATTGCCGTAAGCGAAAACTCCCGCCCGTCTTCTGCATATCCGACGACTCCGCCGGTGGCAAAAGAGCCGACAGAACGATTGTTGCAGGAAACACGTCGAAAAATATTGAATCGGATTTTGTCTATTTCTACATTGATTTTACCTGTATCGACGATGATTTTTTCTGCGTCTTCTTTCACCGTGACTGACGATTCCGGTTTGCCGTTCTCTTGAAAATATTGAACTGTATATACGGCCTTTTCTTTAGGCTTCAATGGAGCGACGAATTGGATCAGACACCAGCGGACAGATCTGTCCGGCCAAAATTCGGTAACGGAAAACTGGGCTGGAATTTTTTCCCCGGAAGAGTTCCGAACTTCAAGCGTTTCCGTTGAATAAAGCGATTTATCAGGGAACGGGAGACCGAAGCGTACAGCCGCATCGCGTGCAACTCCCGCTTCTTCAAGCAATTCGACGGCAATTGGTTTGAAAAATTGCGACGGTTTCCCCACCGTGCCGGAAGCGATAAACTCCGCTACCGGACGTGGTCGCGGGAACTGATGGTTCGGCAGTCTGTTTCGAATGTCCTCGCCGCGCAACCCTTTGTCGGCCAAACGTGGAAGCAGCACATTGTTTGATTCGTAAAAAAATCCTTTTTCTGTAATTTCCGGGTCTTTTTTCTGTTGCATAAAGCCGATCGACGTGAAATTGGCCACGCCTGCAGGCGTCAATGCCAGCGCTGCTCCGGCCGTAGCCGAAAGTTTCAGGAAATTCCTGCGATTTACATGTTTATTCATTTTTAATTGGTTTTATTTTGGTTTTCCTCCTTTACTTGCGTTTGAAGCGTAATCAGCGCAATGGTATCATTTGTATGGAGAAGTTCAATTTTTAACAACATAATTTCTCTTTTGAAGAACGCAAGTAAAAACCAGCCAAAAATTATGTCTTTTTGGCTGGTTGATTTACTTTTTCAATATCCCGGGTTTTGATCTTGTTCGCTCATGCCGTCATTCAAAAGAATGGCGTCTTGCGGAATCGGACGTAAATTATATTTGTTGTTGAAATCGAGCGTAACGCCCAAATGTTGTATGTCATAATTATAACGTTCCAACATAAATTTCAACATGCCTGTACGTCTGAGTTTCGGCCAGCGGCCATTATATTCGCCCAAAAACTCTTTTCCGCTCTCGATGAGATAACCGTGCAACGCGTCTTCTCGGGTTGTCGCTCCCTGAAGCGCATTGGGTAAAGCGCCAAATTTGGCGTTACCCGGCCTGTCAATTACTTTTTGGACATAAGCAGTTGCCGTAGTAAAGTCATTTAATCCAATACAGGCTTCAGCATAAAGATAATAAGTTTCACCCAATCGAGCCAAAACTACATCGCGTACGCTTACGGTTCTACCGTCTGTAGCATATTCACGCGAAGCGGGACTGTCGAATTTCTTTATTGGAGGTGTCCAGCGACCTATATCAATATCTCTACGGTATTCATCTTCATCATCTTCAATAAAGGGGTAAAAGTAGTAATATATATCCGTTATTACATGCGTATCCAACCATGCATCATATTCTTCCTGTGAATAACGCCGTCCCCACACACGCGGGAAGAACGACCGGATTTTAAGTGTTGATTTGTCTTCTACAGAATAATAATCGAAATAATTTTCATAACAGGTCAGCATAAACGAGTTTTCGTAACGAACATCGTTCTCGGTATACCACAATTGCGTAGACCAACCTACTCCTAAATCTCTACTCGTTGTTTTTTGAGTGGATTCCTCGCCTCCCAAATATCCGGCAAACAGTGACTGTTGCTGATTTCCATTCGTATAGGTGGCAATCGAATTTTTGTCATATTGCACGGAAAAAATGATTTCCGAATTGTTCTCGTTTTGCCATGACCAAAGATTCTCATACGTTAAAACTATTTCGCCACGACTTTCGAATACTTTTTGAGCATACGATTTTGCTTTTGTAAAGTCATCGGGTTGATTCAAATCCCAGCCGCGAGTCAGGTAGATTTTTGCCAGATAATGATTGACTACATCCTGATTTACACGCGCTACCGTACTTTTGTTAAGAGTGGTGATACAATCCTCCATTTCGCTGATGATGAACGCATAACACTCTGACAAGGTATTTCGTGGCAAATTAGTTCTGGGCTCCATCGTAAATTCATCATTGATAGCAACGCCTCCGAATTGTTCCACCAGTAGAAAATGATAAAAAGCACGCAGAAAACGCAGTTCCGATCTGTAGGTTTCCCTAATCTTATCGTCTAAATCTTTTGGTAAATCAACGTAATACAGCGCTGCATTTACCGTTTGAATCGCCGAATAACAACTGGCGTAAAAAGTTCGTATATTTGTGTTATTCGCATCTAATGTAACATATTGATACATACCTAAATCTGCAACTGCAGGCGTTGTCGGTTTCACATATAAATCCGTACCGGCCAGTATCAACCACGGGATACCCCCAAAAATACTTCTTAATGTTGTATACGATGCTGTTATTAAAGTTTCGTATCCAACAGCGGTGCTGTACAAATCGAGATTTGAAATACCGCCTTTGTTGTCTTCTTCAAGAAAATCGCTGCAACCGGCGCATAGAAGAATGGCTGTTAAAATACATATTATTTTTTTCATTTTTAAAAATAAATTATTTAATTCATTAAAACTTAATATTTACACCTGCCTGATATACGATAGTGCTTGGTCCGTTACCGCTGTCTAAGTCAGTAGCGGCATATTCAGGATCCCAGCCGACATATTTGGTGAAAACAAATGGATTCAGCACATTCACGTAAACGCGCAGTTGACTCATACCCACTTTTTGAATGAGCTTTTTATCGAAAGAATATCCAAGGATGATATTTTTAACTTTTACAAAAGAGGCGTCCTGATAGGAGTTATTAGAACCATAATATGAACCGCCTGCATTGTTATATATGGGATATTTGGAATTTTCATGCCCTGCCCCGCTTGATTTAAATTGAAGTTCATACTGTCCGTTTTCATTCACGAGAAAATTTTCCCAATCAACAACAGGAATGTCTACAGGTATATAAAAATCGAACTTGACTTTTTGTGTACCTCTTGAGGTGCTATACCCAAATCGCGGAATGAATGCGTCCCTGCTAAATACGCCTTGTTTGCTATAAATGACAAAAGAAAAGTCAAAATTCCTGAATTGTAAAGTAGAGTTAAAACTTCCTGTCCATTTAGGATCGGGATATCCCAAGATGACCCTGTCATCGGTACTTAACATACCGTCGCCATTTGCATCCAGCGTTTTTGCTTCTCCGGGTTTAGCTTTGTATTGGAGTGTTCCATCCGGACGATAATATTCGCTCAGTCCGGCATCGTATTCTGCTTGCGTCCAAATCCCCAATATCTTATAATCATAGATGACATTGATGGGCTTGCCTATAAACCTATCTTCACCAATCACATCCTCTTTTCGTCCGTAAAGTGTTCTGATAGCGTTTTTGTTCATAGCAAACGTCAGGGATGTAGTCCAATAGAAGTCTTTCTTGTTGATGTTCACAGTGTTTAACGAGAGTTCAAATCCTCGGTTATTGACCGATCCGATATTATCGATCATGCTGGTTACGCCGCTTTCAATTGCCAATCTGCGGGACATCAGCAATCCGTCGGACAATTTGTCGTATATATCAATGGATCCATTGATGCGATTTTTAATAAATCCGAAATCAAAACCAAGATTGTATTCCCTTGTTTTTTCCCATGCCAAATTTTGATTAACAGGCGTTCCGGGAGAAAAACCGGATACGCGTATTCCATCATAATCGTATAATACATTGGAGCCTGTATTTGGTTTCAATTGTGTGCCGTATGCAGAAACGCCGTTATTGTTGCCTGAATATCCGAAACTGAACCGCGCTTTCAAATTCGAAAGCCAGGGTGTTTTCAGAAATTCTTCTTCCGACATGCGCCAGGCCAGAGCAAAGGAAGGAAAGGCGTTCCATTTTTGGGCAAGTTTTGAACTTCCGTCATAGCGAAGTGTGACAGTCGCCAAATATTTATTCCGATAATCGTAATTTACCCTGCCTGCATACGAAAGCATGGATGTTTCTGTATATGCCGATCTGCCATCGCCAAGGACTACCGTTCCGCTGTACAGATTATACCAATATGGCTTAAACGGAAAATCTTGAGCGACAACAGACAATTGTTCGTAGCGTGTTTTATAAACAGAGTTAATCAACGTAGCATCCAAACGATGATTTTTAAACGTTTTGGCATAAGAAATCTGGTTATCCCAAATATAGTTGAAATTTTCCTGATTATTCGACGATCCGTAATCCACTGACCGGTTACCTACCACAACTCCCCTGTATCTCCCTAAACGGGTGTGATTAAGCCGGGGAGAAAATGTGGTTTTTATATTCAAGCCTTCTATGGGTGTTACTTGCGCGAAAATATTTGCTATGATATCATAACGGCGTGTTTCCTGATTTCCACTTTTGATTTCGATCAAGGGATTTGATGAGCCGGTGAAACTTGTCTCACCCATCAAAGCCGTGGCAGCGCCCGGTTGGTCATAAAGATTTCCGTTTTCGTCATAAGCCTTCAAAAACTGCATCATCATCATGCTTGCACTGTATCCGCTTTGGCTGCCTGCATCAATATTAGCGAACGATAAATTTGCGGTAGCGCCGGATTGAAAATATTTTGAAGGACGATGATTAACACTTACTTTCATGTTGTATCGATCAGACTTTTCATAAATGAAGTTGCCTTCTTCATTTTGATAACCAAAACCCACATTGTACGAAATATCACGCGTATTTCCCGAAATATTGGCATAGTGGTTTTGTTGGTGTCCGTTTTGTGTTATTAAATCAAACCAATCCGTATAATCCTCTTCGTACAGCCTTTTGGTAATAATCGAAGCCATTCCCATATTCAACAACTCCCATTTCTCCGAAGGGGCATTCCAGGTGTAAACTGCTTGTTTTTGAAAATCAATCCATTCGCGTCCATTCATAAAATCAGGTACGCGAGCAATTTGTCGATAGCCCCAATAACCGTCATACGACACCGTCAATCGTGATTTTAAGCCAAAATCAGCGTTTTTGGTTTGTACTAAAACCACCCCGTTTGATCCTTGCGAACCATATATAGCAGTCGATGATGCATCTTTCAATATATCAATTCTTTCGATGTCAGATGGATTCAAGAAATCAATATCACCTACAATAACACCGTCAACCACATACAGTGGCGTTCCTCCACTCAGTGAGTTTTGGCCGCGGATTTGAATACTGTATCCGCCTCCGATACGTGAAGCATCTTGGGAAATATTTACCCCGGGTACGGTGCCTTGCATAGCGCCCATCACCGAGGTTGTTCCTTTCAGAACAATATCTTCGGAGGATATCGAGCCTACCGACCCTGTCAAATCCTTTTTTTGAACACTTCCATACCCGATGACTACCACTTCTTCAAGTACTCGGGTATCATCGACCAGTATAGTATTAATAGTTTTCCGGTTGCCTACGGTTATTTCTTGTGTGGTAAATCCAATAAATGAAAAAAGGAGGATAGCGTTTTCATTCGGAACCTGCAAAGAATATGCGCCGTTGGCATCGGTTGCCGTTCCCTGCGTGGTGCCCTTGATCATTATGGTTACGCCAGGGAGAGATTCGCCGTTGGCGTCGGTCACAATACCGGTAATAGTGATATTCTGCAGAATTGCCATGGTATGATAGGGATCCTCTTTAGAGATGATGATATGATTTCCGAATAGTGCAAAATAAACATCCTGATCTTCTAACGTTTGTGTTAGCACAGATTTTACAGTTTCGTTATTGGCATCCAACGAAACACGCCGTTCTACATCAACATCCTTGACATCAAACCAAAATGAATAGTTGGTTTGTTCCTTAATAGCTGAAAAGACATCACTTACCGATATGTCTCGCATTTGAATAGAAATTGTAGCATCTTGAGAATATACTGAAGCCGATAGTGACAAGATGCCAACTGAAAGCAATAAAATACTGATTCTCATAATGTTAAAAATTTTTTTCAGATTTAACTTGTTTTTTTTTGGACATAAATGTCCCTGATTTATAAATTTTTTATACATTTGTAACGGATTTAAAGTGAAACGATAATTTGATTTTAAATTCGATTTCGAACTGGGAAATGTGGCCGCATTTTCCGGTTCTTTTTCTATAAATACTTCTTCTCTCTCATAGGCAAACTGTTTTTATGGTTAATATTCATAATTACTAATAAACATCTATTATATTCCCGTTGATTCGATACTGGAACTTTCCGTTGACCGACATAATATTAAATATCTGTTCAATCGTTTCGTTGTTTGTGAAATCACCGGCAAACCGTCGTTTTTTGATCTGGTCGTTCCGGATGTTCACTTTTACGTTATAGGCCCGCTCGAGGGTTGCAATAATCTGTTCAAAAGATTCGCCATTGAATATCAAACGGTTATCTTTCCATGCAAGGGCGTTCTCGAGAGAGTTGGCAGCCAGCAATTTTTTAGTGGCGATGACGTCGCTTCGTTGTTTACTGTCAGATGATTCAACGGTTTGAGTTGTTGTAACATCAATTTTCCCGGTAGCGGCGTTGTAATGCGCTATATTGCCCGGTTGTAGCCTCGCGTTGTTTTTATCCGTACTCATTTCCACCGAACCTTCAATTAAAGCAACTGATACGCCATTATTTTCGCTGTATGCATTGACATTAAAATTCGTACCCAAAACTTTGATTTGTACATCTCCGACATGCACGATAAAAGGCGAATGTTCATCCTTTGCCACTTCAAAATAGGCTTCGCCCGAAAGGGTTATGGTGCGGTTGGAGCGACCAAAACGGGAATCGTACCGGATGTACGAACCGGAATTGAGCCATACCTTGCTTCCATCCTGTAAGCTCATTTGCGTTTTCGATCCGTTTGGTGTATGGATTTCCGATATCAGCGGTATTTCTTCAAGTTTCACAGGCATATCCGTGAAATATCGATAAGTGAAATAACTTAGAAAAACGAATGGTATCAGGATGGCTGCATAAAAGGCGAACCGGCGCAGGTTCGATAATGGTTTCAACGGAATTTGTCTCGCCATACCGCTTTCTTTCGCATCCGCTTCTACACGTTCGCGAAATAAATGATAAGCCCGACGACTGTCGAATGTTTTGTCGCGGTCTGACAGGCTCATGGCGCTCCACAGGCGTTGCATCCGGACAAACAACTGCTCGTTTTCGTCCGAACGGTTCCGCCAGTCATCCAGTTGCCGCCGTAAATCGTCGGATGTCGATCCTGTCAGATGATCCATGATCAATTCGAAACCATATTCCATATTCCGGTTCTGCATTTCCATTCCTTCGCGTTTTATCGTATCCATATCCTTGATATGAATATCCATTCTTTCTCTTTTCATAATAAAGACAATAATAAATAATTTTAGGGTAAAAAAAATAAATAAATTTTTTGCGACAATATCTATATCGCTGATAAACAGACGATCAATAATAACAAATAGTCTTTCAACGCCTCACGTAAACGTGCAAGCGCTACTTTGATGTGGTATTTGACTACATCGACAGATACGCCCGCCTGGAGCGCTATTTCCTGGTATTTCATGTTGTCAAAACGGCTCATGCAGAAAATCCGTCTGGTTTGTTCGGGCAATGCCTCGATGCTGTCGTTGATTTTGGTTTCCAATTCCTTTTCTATGAGTTGGGTCAACGGGTTTTCGGAATTGTTTTCATCATATAACCGTTCAGTTTCAATATTTTTATCCGAATCATCCGGTAGCGCTTGCTGCCGAACCGACTGTGCAAGATAATTCAAACTGCGGTTACGGACAGATTTGATCAGGTAGTTTCTGAGCGAGGAATGAATCTCCAGCGATTTCCGGTTTTTCCAGATGGCAAAAATTACGTCGCTGACAATCATTTCACCGACAAACGTATCGCGTACATGCTCAAAAGCAAACGTGCAAAGCATCCTGTAATAATGTTCGTACAAATATTCGTATGCCGAATCGCTGCCTGCTATCAAACCTTTAATAATTTCCGCTTCCCGTTCCACAATAGTTCGTTATCTATTATTCCGGAAACCATTCGGCGTATTGTTTTTTTAAAGCTGTCAATGTTTCCCGATATTCCGGATGGTTTGTGAAATGCACGGTTTCGTACGGGTCGGCTTGCAAATCGAACAACTGTTCTTCAATCCCGACAATATCATGCCTGACATACTTTTGCATCTTAGCATCAACGACCATGCGCCCCATCTCGGTCTCGACGCCCAGACTGTTCCGCCATACCGTCTTTTTGTTTTCAAGCAACGGGCGCAGACTTTTCCCTCTCGGATCGGCATACGATACTTTACCAGCATAATCGGATACCGTTGGCAACAAATCCAGCATGTTCGACACCAGATGCAGACTGTCAACCCGTCCACCGGGAATTGTTCCTTTCCACATCACCACAAAGGGGATATTGGCGGATTCCTCATACAATACCGTCTTATGCTCCAGGCGGTGGGCGGCATCCATATCGCCATGATCGCTGCTAAGAATGACTAACGTGTTTTTATCCTGTCCGCTCGCTTTCAAGGCGTCAAGTATAACCTGAATCTGCCGGTCGACCCGTTCCGTCAATCGACAGTAAGCCCAACGGTGCATTCGCCATTGTTCGTCCGAATACTTTTCGCGCGCATTGATTCGGAATGGTCTCAGGTTGATCAACCAGTCGATGGCCTGCGGCTCGTCTATCTGCGGTTCGTAATTTGGGGGCAACGGCGGACAATAAGCAGCAAAAAACTCATCCCGCGAAATGCCTGCCGGAATTGCAAGGGCTTCGTCTAACGTGGTAACTTCCGTTTTACCATTTCTTATGATTGCTTTTTCTTCGTCCGATACGGCAAAATCGCGAATGGCCATATAGCAGATATCATGCGGATTGATCAGCGAAACAATCATGAAATAAGGGTTCTCGCGTTCTTTTTGAATGTATTGCGCCACGCTTGCCGCCAGGTCGTCGCGCTCGTCCCTGCTGATCACATCGAATCCCAGCGTTTCAGGCTGTAAAACACGTGGCAGATGCTGTTTGCCGCCAAAAACCAGTTCATAACCGGCCTGTCGCATAACAGTTGCGATGTTGGTTTCCCTGACTTCATCCGACAATTCCGGTATTCGCGTCGCTCCTGCATTTTCTCTGACAATATTACCCTGATTATCATTAAAATAACCGGCAAACCGTCCGGTCATCATGCTTACCCTTGCCGGAGCGGATACCGGATTGGTTGTATAAGCCCGCGTGAACCTCACCCCGTTTTCCGCAATATAATCCATTGCCGGTGTTTGCAACCACCGATTGCCTGCACAACTCATCATGGAAGCGCTTTGCTGGTCGGTCAGGATATAAATGATATTGGGGCGCTCCGGCTGCTTCTCCTGAACACAAGCGTTACCGGCAATTACCATCGGGGCTATGGCAAGGTATTTAATGTGCTTCATTTATATTTTGATGAAAATCCTGTTTTTGTACAGCCAGTAACACATGCCCCACTGTGCTGTCCAGACAATCAGGCTTGTAACGATTCCTATTGTAGTTGTACCCGCCCATGCAAGCAGCGATGCCGGAAAAGCGGCAAAGACTTTATATAAAAGATCAGCCCCTCCAATTTCAAAAAACACGTATATGGCAATGCAGTTCATGCCTACTATCCTGAAAAACAGCGAACCGTTGACAAATATTTTTTTGATGTCAATCAACCAGTACGAAAATGCGATGGCTAACAGCGTCCAGCCTCCGCTTGCAAAAACAAACGACGAGGTGGCTATTTTCTTGATGATTGGCGTTATATGTAACCAGTCGAGACCAAATCCGATTAAAAGGCAAACAGCGCCTGCAATGACAAGTGTCACTAATTTGTTGTTCGACGATTTTTTACTGATCAGCAATTTGCCTACCAATACGCCCCAAACGGTATGGGCAGTGGTTGAAACAAAATTGAGCGTAGCCCAAATACTTGTTTTGGTCGTTCCTTCAACTAACTGATTGAACCAGGCGCCCAGATTCTTATGCGCGACCCATGGCTGATTAAACCCTTCGACAGGGAAAAAGCGATAGGCAAGATCAATGAGTAAAAGAATAACAAGCGTGAAAAAAACCTGAAATTTCACTCCTTTTTTCATAATCAGGAATGCAACCAGGTAAGTAACGGATAATTGGGCAAGCACATTTTGAAATCTCCAGACAATCTTACCCGGCCCAATACAGTAAATACTCCATCCGAGCAAAAGCAGTATAAACGATCTTTTGACGGCATGGAGCAGGATCGATCTGTCCGAATCGCCTTTCTTTTGCCTTGCCGCAACGGCGAATGGTATCGAAACACCTACAATCGTCATGAAGAAAGGTTGTATCAGGTCCCAAAACCTTAATCCATTCCATTCATGGTGATGAAGTTGCGTGGCGATAAAGTTGATAATTCCGGAATCGCTGATCCCTGCAAGGTGGTGAAACAGTCTGGTGCTTTCCCCAATTAACAGAAACATGGTAACTCCCCTAAAAAAGTCGATAGAAAGCACTCTTTCGCTTTGGGGTTTGTAAATTTGATTTGACGTTGACATAATTCAATAGGTATAAAAGGTTTATAATAGAATCACTTTACAAATTCCCGACAAAGATAGCGCAAGTTGAGAGTAGAACAAAATATGCTTGCATATTTTTTATACCGAAACGCCAATATCTTCTCTTTTTGAGAAAAGATAGCGCAAGTTGAGAGTAGAACAAAATATGCCTGCATATTTTTTATACCGAAACGCCAATTGAAACACCAAACATGAATTAACTACCGGTACATTTTTATTTTGTAGTGCGCTCAACTTGCAGGTCGGCATAACTCACCAACTTTATTCCTTTTGCTCTGACCGTTTCCATCACCCGCCGGTCGGTAAATATTTTTGTGACGCCATCCCTGTCCTGCGCAACATGTTCATAACCCGGATGCCCCACACGTCTCATTTCAGGCGTATCGTAGCCCGGATGCTCCACATACAGGTAAGTATTACCGGGTTCGAGTTGGTTTAGGGCTTCAATAAAAGCATCGATACGTTTTTCGACAGGATCGGCGTTACCGGCGTTCACTCGGGGGAATCTCTTCCAGGATGTCGATGTACCTTCCCAGAACAATCCATATTCTTTGGCGAGCGCCGTCAGCATGGAACGTACGTCTTCATTCCATTCGGCACATCCCATGTGGGTGGAGATATGGGTCAGGTTCCCGACTTGCTTTTTAGCCTGCTCGATTTGCGCCCTGAATTCCGCTTCTATTTCCTTCAATTCCCATTGGGCTTCCTGAAGCGACCTGCCCGCCTGATTCCTGTTAGGCCAGACGAAAGGATAGAAATACCCCTGATCGTCCGTCAGGCTTGGCGCTTGCGTCAGCGGTCGCCATTTGCAGTTGGTCCACTCGCTGGTTAAAACCAGGTGAACGCCCACGTCAATAGCCGGATTTTCGTTCAGCAGTGTCACGGCTTCCGGAAACCAGGCACAGGGAACCATCAGTTCAAGCGAACGGACAATACCCTGATTGCACGAAGCGATACACGCATGGTTGGCAGCAGTAAACGAACCGATGTCGTCGCCCCTTACCAGCAAACGTATTTCACCTTGCGGTTGCGCGATGGCAAGTTCTGCAAAAATAATAAACACTAAATAAAACGGTAATTTTTTCATACTTTGAAATATAATAATTACATATTTACATAGTCTGCAGAATTTAGGAAATCGTAACTTTTCTTTACATCTTCCTGCGGCGTGCCGTCATATTTCTCCACTTCCACAAACCAGTCTTCGATACCGTTAATATAAGCCTGCTCGAAAATAGCCTTGAAATCCATCGTTCCGCTGGCGCCTACTGCTTTTTCATCTTTGATGTGGAGTGTTTTGATCCGTTTGGGGTATTTTTTCAGATAAGCAACCGGGTCGCTTCCTCCCTCTTGTGTCCAGTATACATCGTTTTGGAAGAAAACATGTGAAGGGTTGGTATGCGCGATCAGCAAGTCATAAATGGGAATATTGTCAATCACGGTATTAAATTCAAAACCGTGATTGTGATAACCGAAAGCGAGGCCCGCTCCGGATGCGATCATGCCGATTTCGTTAAAATAATCGCTGACAGTCTTCACGCTGTCAAAAGTAAATGCTTCATTTCCGATAGGCCATGACGGCATGACCATATACTTCATGCCGGCTTCCACATGCGCTTCAGCAGCTTTTTTCCACCAAGCCATGTCTTGATCGTGGTTGTCGGTCATGCCGCGACTCAGATGCGAACCCATCGCCTTCATGCCCAAATCATCTACCATTTTTTTAAATTCAGCAGGTTTCATGTCGTAAAAACTGCCATCGCCATAATTTAATTCGAGTTTATAATATCCCATTGCGGAAACAATTTCAAGCATTTTTCGGATGCCGGATTCCTTTATGTCGCCCCGTAACGAATACATCACTAGTCCAATTTGTTTTTTGGACGTCTTCGAAGTCGAAGTGCCTCTGCCACAACCTGAAAAGATACTGTTTCCTGCCATGCCGCTAACCGCCAAAAGGGAAGCCTGTTTAAGAAAATCACGTCTGTTAGCCATTTATTTTGTATTTTGAATGTTATAAAATTGCGTCAAAGATAAGAGAGAATATTCAAAAATACAATTTTTTAAAAAATTTATATTACATTAATCTCTGCAATAACGATTGCCTCATAATCAATACGGGAAGAGACTATCGCTTCGTTTGACATGATTACAAAAAAATATTATCAAAAATATTTTTTGTTTCAAAGAAATTGCTTTCCTTTGCACGGTTGGATTTGCAGAATTTAGTTATTTACCATAAAAAATCATCATGTTATGAAGCGAATTAGTATTTTATTTTTTGTATTCTTTTTATCTGCCTATATGATTAATGCGCAGGATATTAAAAAAGAATTTTTTGGAATGTGGACCCTTGAAATCGAAGACGGTTCCGTTGGCTGGCTTGGTGTAAACGACAGTAAAGGTTTCCTCGATGCCGATTTGTTGTGGCAGGGAGGTAGCGTCGAACCTGTCTCCAGTGTGTTTTTCTGTGATGATCACACACTTGTTGTTACCAGAACAAATATTCCGCGACAACAAAGTGATGAGCGACGGTTTATTACAACCAGCACCTTTGTTTTTGAAAGAACGGGCGATAAACTGACCGGAACGTTGATCACCCCTACCCGCGACAGAATGAATGTTCAGAAAAGGAAGTTTATTGGATGGCGTTTAGCCGATCCCGCTCCGGCTCCCGACCTGTCAAAAGTGAAATACGGTGCGTCAGTCAAACTTTTTAACGGAAAAGACCTGACTGGCTGGCGATTGATCAACCCTAACCAGGCCAATGGATTTAAAGTTGTTAACGGCGAACTCGTCAACGACCCCGTAGCGCCTGAAGGACAGCGCGTCAGTTTCGGTAATTTAAGAACCGACAGCGAATTTGACGATTTTAAACTCACGCTTGAAGTGAACGTACCCGAACATAGCAACAGCGGTGTTTATCTTCGCGGCATGTACGAAATTCAGGTCGTCGATTCGTATGGAAATGCGCTTGATTCGCACAATATGGGTGCATTGTATAGCCGTATCACGCCATCGGTAGCCGCGGAGAAAAAAGCCGGCGAATGGCAGACTATGGAGATGATTCTGTGCAAGAGGCACCTGACAGTCGTGCTGAACGGCATAAAGATAATAGATAATAAACCCGTTTACGGACCGACTGGCGGCGCCATGCAGGCGGATGTTTGCAAATCGGGTCCCATTTATTTGCAGGGCGACCACGGTAAAGTATCCTATCGAAACATTGTGCTGACACCGATTTTGTAATGATGAATGTGTCCGCTCCGAAAAGTTTTTCAGAGCGGACACATTATTATATGAACATCTTTTGGACGGCTTCGGCGCTTTGTTTGAAAATGTCAAGCGGCTTGAGCGTTTGGGGCGTTCCTTTTTCAGGGGCTTGTTCGAGCACAATATGACAGTCGCCGAAACCTTTGCTTTGACGCAGGATTTCCAGCACTGTACCGTAATCGATATCGCCATTCTTAGTAAATGTTTCAGTCCAGATACCGTCTTTTGACTGACGTAAGTGTAGTTCGGTAATGCGGTTGGCGTACAATTTCGCATGACTGTAGGCGCTTACTGCCGAGTTGTTTGATGCACGGTACGACCAGTGTATGTCATAACAAAGCGACACGTTTGCGGGATTTGTATCGGTCATAAAACTATGAAACTCGCGTGCGGCATTTTCCAGTTCGGAGGTGTGATAATGCAATGCAAAGATCATACCCAACTTACGGAGTTCGGCGCCCAGTATATCCAGGTTGTGGTTTTGCCGGTTCAGTTCCCCGTCCGACTTGCCGGGTTTAGGTTGCGGATTGAGGACAATCATTTTCGTGCCGGCGGTCTTTGCTCTTTCGGCAACGGCTATCACCCGTTTGATTTCATCCCCGGCAACTGCCTCATCGTGCAGATTACCTCCCGAATACACCGAGCGCAACAAGAGGTTGTGCTTATTGAGTGCGTTTACAAAGAAATCAAGTTCCTCCGGCTTGCTCACCGATAACTCGAAACCGGCCAGTCCCGCTTCCTTCAATTCAGCAAAGCAGTTGTCGATTTTTTCTATGAAATTGATACCTTCACGGGCATAAAACGTACTGACCGTGTATTGGTTGATGAAGACTTCTACCGGAGCGGGTAAACGAACGGTTTTATTCACGGGTTGCGTCATGCCATGACTTCTATCGGTTAAAAACAAAGCCGAGCCGGTCATGATAGCGGCGTTTTTCAAAAAATCGCGACGATTCTGTTCCATAATGTGTTAACTTTAAATTTTCAAAAACGCTGTAAAGATACACTTTGTCGAACAAACCTGCAAATGTTTTATTCACATTTTTTTGCACCGAATACATACCGGTTTGCTTCTACTCCATGAATCCAGGCAATGAAATAAACATGTTATTGTTTTACAACAAAATGATAGACGCCCTGCGACGTTTCCACAACCTGACGTCCATTCACAACCCCTTTCGTCTCAATGCCTGAAACGGTCGGGAGCGGTTGTCCGCTCTCCGTGACAACAGATGATGCGGTAACGGGAATATAGACGGTCGCATGGCTTCCTACGGGTATGGTGATGTTCATTTCCAAACTGTCGTCACTGTTTCGTTTTATTTCGGATGCGACTTTTCCGTATGGCGTAATGAGGGAATAACGGGCATAGTTCATTTTTTGAGGAAGGTCGGGTTTGATGATGATGTGCTTGTAGCCAGGTTCGTTTTCGTCGGTGTTGACGCCGGCCAGCGTACGGTAAAACCAGTTGAAACCACCGCCGAACATGGGATGATTGCGCGATCCCGTCCCGTTAAACTGTTCCCACATCACGGTAGCGCCCTGTTCGATCCAACTGCCGAAACTGGGAAAATCGCGCTGGTTCATTGCATCGTAAGCCACATCGTTCATCCCGTGGGCGGCAAGACATTCAAAGAAAAAACGGGTGCCGAAAATACCCGTGTTCAGATGACTGTTATTTTTTTCTACCACCTCCCGACGCCAGGTTTCCACTACATCATTATAACATTCTTGCGGTACGCCCATCTCAAGTGCATAGATATTGCTTCCGTAGTCGCCGTAGGTTTTATTATCCGGGTCATAAAACTTTTTATGAAATGATGTCTTCACATCGTTGGCGATCTTTGTATAATATGCCAAATCGTCTGGGCGGTTCAAGGCTTTGGCTGCGCGGGCTGTGAAGTCGGCGCAATACCACAGATAGAAGGTATGTACCAATTCATCATCGGGATTTCCGCCGGGTGGCGCCCAGTCGCCTATATTGAGCCAGATGTTAGGCTTGTCGGCGTTCAGGTTTGTTTTTCGCGAGAACATCGTACCGTCTTCGGTCTGCCATGTCAACATGTATCGAACCTGCTCCTTCATGGCAAAGTAATTGTCTTCGAGTATTTTTTTATCTCCATAATGGATATAAAACTCCCAGGGTATGATGTTCATCGCCGCTCCCCACGGTACGCCGCCGCCACATCCCGACTGCCAGGGTGCGCCGTTGGGTACATATCCCGTTATCGTGTGCTGGGCATCGCGCATATCGCGCATCCATTTAACATAAAACGCGGCAGCATTGAAATTGTGCATCGTAGCGACGCTTACCACCTGCCCGTCGCCCGTGTAAGGACAACGCTCGCGATGAGCGTCAAGCCCTAATACGCAACCATGTGTATTGTCCAGCATACACCTTTGCCATATCGTATTGATCTCGTCAAACAAGGGGTTCGACGTCCTTAATTCGGCGGTGACAGGCATATCCGTATTGACCATTTCGGCGGTCAGCATGTCGGCAGTCAATTCGCTGATGCCGCTGATAACAGCCTTACTGAACGCAAACCAGGTGAACCGCGGCGCATACGATTCCTTTCCGTTCCCTTTAAAGACATATTGCTGTACACCGGGCGTCACGGGCGATTCGTAAATATATCGCACGCTCAACGTATCGCCTTTATTGCCCCGTATGTCCCTGAATCGAATCCAACCGGAAATCTCCACTCCGAAATCTACTTCATAATCGCCATGGTCATTTTTTACTAAGGAAACGGGTTTGAGAACGTCAACCACTTTGTCGGTCGGAGCGGTATGCGCAGAGAGTTCGCCAGTCGGGGCTTCGCGAAGGACGGCTGTCTGCCAGTCCGAATCGTTGCAGGCAGCGGTAGCCCAACCGTCTGTTTCGAGGTTGGCATCGTATATCTCACCATCGAAAATGCCATTCCTGACAATGGGTGATACCTTCACCTTCCAGGTGTCGTCCGAGCATATGATGTCTTTCGTCCCGTCCTTATAGGTGATCTCTAATTGGCAAAGGAAACGTGGCGATCCAAACGATGCGACCCATTTCGACGTGCAGTCGTAAAATCCTTCGCCGATGATAGCGCCGACTACATTCTGCCTTTTCCGAAGCATGTCCGTGACGTCATAAGCTAAGTACATCACCCTGTATCCCCTGAAGTTATTGTCGAGCGTTATCCACAACCGGTCATGTGTAAGGTCATCGCGGACGGTATAGTTCGTAATATTCGGAACTAAACAGTCGTCGCTCACTTTTTCGCCGTTCACGTAAAATTCAAAAAAGCCGAGACCCGTCACAAAAACCTTTGCCGAAGCTACATTGTCCTTGATCTCGAACGATTTGCGAAACATGGGAGCAGGATAGAAAGGATACATGTTCGTTGCATTTCCGGCAAGGACGTCGGTTGGCCATTCGCGGATAACCTTGCAAGGTTCTTCGCTCCGCCACGGCGCACCGATCCATTGCGCCTTCCACCCGTCGGGCGAGAGCAATCCCATACCCCACCAGGCAGGTTCGCTCCATGCGGAAGACGCATCATTGCTGTCCCATACCATCACACGCCACCAATAATCTTTCCCGGACTGCAATTTACTGCCCGCATAGGGTATCAGGTACGAATCCCGTGACAACGTCTTACCACTATCCCAAATATCGGCATCCCCTTTCAACAGTTTGTTTTTCGTGGAAGCCACACAGATACGGTAAGCCTGCTGGTATTCACCGCGAACCTTATCCGAAACGGGTGCATTAATCCATGACAAGCGTGGCACCACAACATCTATAACCTTTGGATTTGTCATGTGTTCGCATACCAACGACATCGGCGCTATGCTACCGCGTTCAGTACATGATTGAATAATAAACATCATGCCGATCAGAAAAATAACGCCTGTATGATAAAATATTGATTGTTTCATTATTATGCGTGGTTCGTAATTAGTTGTTGAACGCTTTATTTCACTGTTACACGATCGTTGTTGATTGTAAATTCAAACGACCCCGATGTTAATTCATACTCGGCTACAGGGACGGAAAAACGGGATGTTTTCCGAATGAACTTTACACCGTTCGACACGTCGAAACCTGCAACGCCTTCAGTAACCGGCAAATAAAGCGTTGCCGTCGTGTTTGCCGGAACCGTCGTCCTGTAACTTGTGATTTTCCCTTTTCCGTCAGCCTTCCATGAACTGACTATTTTACCGTAGTTAGAATCATAGCTACCCGTCAGGGAAAGATAGTTTGCGCCTGCGGAAGGCTGGAGCAGGAAATGTTGATATCCGGCTTTTCCGTTCATATAACTGCTGGTAATGCCCAACTGGTATTCGTACATCCATTGACCGACTGCGCCGAGTGCAAAATGATTGAACGAGTTCATATTGTTCTCGTTTCTCCTGCCGAACGCCGCCTCGTAACCGTTCCACCGCTCCCAGACCGAAGTGGCGCCTTTCGTTACGGGATAGAGCCAGGAGGGCAGGTCGGTACAGGCGAACATGCGGAAAGCCTCTTCGGTATGTCCGGCGCGGCTCAGTGCAGGCAATATGTTCGGCGTTCCTGAAAAACCGGTGGTAATTGTATAGGCGGGATACTGCTTGCTGCCATCGCCGCTTTTTGAAGGATTGGCAGCCAGTTCCGACAGCCATGCCTCCGCCTGGGCTTTGTATTCGTCGCCGAAACAGTTGAAATTCAAGGGAACGGCATACGACGATTGCGAATGAATTAGTTTGCCGTCTACTGTCTTTGTCCTGACTGTTACCGGATCAACATAGGCTTTGTTCCATTCGTCTTTGGCTAAGGCATGACGGTTGCGTAACAGCATCGCGTAATCGTTGCGCCCGATGGCATCTGCCATGATCGCAGTCGCTTCCATCATGAAGATGTAGATGGCATTGTTGAGGATGTCCGAAGGCGTGTTACTATCCATTGCCAGCCAGTCTGCCAGTCCGCTCGCTTTACTTGACAGGTGGGGATATGTCACGCTGAAATCATAAAAGTCCATTC
>Ga0082212_10004430_pt1 | contig 19486 bp, 11 predicted proteins | sample TergutNt197P3_FD_71548 | JGI IMG/M metagenome (GOLD analysis project Ga0082212, IMG submission 71548) | Neocapritermes taracua P3 segment gut microbial communities from Petit-Saut dam, French Guiana - Nt197 P3 | ecosystem: Host-associated > Arthropoda: Insects > Digestive system > Gut ... | reverse complement strand
TGGCGGCGCAATAGGGCATGTCTACCGCGTTGCGCTTGTTTTGTCTCCTTGACATATTGACCTATATGCCTTCGTCGCCAAAACTGCGCGCGCCTTGTATCCATGCCGATTATTCACTCTATAAAAGCGGCGGCGCGGTTATTCGCCCTTCAGCCATTTTTCGCCTTTTGCATAGAGTTCAAACAGGGATTTGCCGCCGCTCATTCTCGGACAGTCTTTGTTTACCTTATATCCGGCACTGGTCTGAAGATAGGCAAGGTGCCGGTATTCCACCGGGAACTGATCCAGCAGCGTCTGGTCAAGGACGGGCTTTTCATCGGTGTTTACCGGATCCAGACGGTCTTTATCCGCAATCGTTCCGCGATAGACCAGTCCCCATTTTCCCGCGCGTTTTTCCCACAGATCATAGTGCCGCGCGTAACATGTAACATCGCAAAGGACGTCGTCCAGCGGGGCGCGCTGAAGGATCATGAATCTGGTCATCGCCACCGCGCGGTTTCCGCTTACATCTATGGCGCTGCCGCCAAGTACGTGCAAAATGTTAAGCCCGTGTTTGACTCCTTCTTCGGTGGTTTTTATAAAGTCCTCATACGGGCCTTCGGTCCAGGTAGCCGTCATGACACCATCGGGATGCCATAGCGCGCGAAATTCATTCCACATCAGCGCGTCACGGCAAACCGCCCACCGCTCAATGCTATCCCTGATCCGCATGATATCTGAAAACTGATCCATATCTTTATTCACTCCTGGTTACGGAGGCGCCGATTAAATATCGGGGTGCTTCATCGTCGCCGGTTGATTCAGGAAATACGTCACCCCTTTTTGCGTCATTTCAAAATGCTATCATGTATCCGTTGTAACGAAAATACGGCTGAACTCGACGGCTGCATGTATATGCATATAAGCAAAAATTTTCCTGTTATGGAGAAATTATGAATACGGCACAAAGCAACAAACTGTTAATAAAGAACTTCGCCGATAAGGTGTTTATCCGCCACGAACTTGACGGACTTGAAGAATTCATCCACGACGATTATATCCAGCATAATACGGACTGCGCGCAGGGGCGTGACGGGTTCATTGAATTTTTCACTACGATATTCAGCGCCGTGCCCGGTTTCAGCTACAAGATCAAAAATATTATCGCCGAAGACGATTTCGTGTGTATGTACAGCCGCACGACCGGAACCCATACGGGCGCTCCATGGCTGGGTACGCCGCCCGACGGCAATCGTCTGGATTTCGATGTTATCGACATGTTTCGCTTACAGGACGGAAAAATCGCCGAGCATTGGGATGTCGCAGACACGTATACATTTTTCAAGCAACTTGGCAGATATGACAACCCGGGTTAATGCGGACGATGAATTGGAACGGCTCGCGAGCGAGCCGTTCCGATTCATGAATTACTTCAGGGCTTTTTTCAGCGGCGCGGCTTCGGATTCCGATACCGTGACCGGAAGCTCGATCGTCCGGTAGCCGCTGATTGTCATGCAAACCTTGCCTTTCGCGTCAACAATTGAAATGTCATACGAATCGGATCCGTCGGAACCGGCGCCGACGACCGCGTAAAGGGTTCCTTTGGGCGAAGCCGAGATTTTAATTTCCCGCAGACCGCCGGGGAGTCCCAATTTCGACTGCCTTGCAAGGCCGATCAGGCTTGCCGCCTGGAAACCGAGTTCCGTCAGACGGGGCGCCGACAGAAGAGGCAGTTTTTCCGGCTCGTGGTTCGGCGGCAGATTTTCGGCGAAACGCGCGACTATCTGATTCCCTGCCCGCCACGCGCTTTCTATCACCTGATAAGCCGGCCCGTGGAAATAGACCTTGTAGATATCCTCGCCGGCGGCTTTTTCATCGGCATCAAGAACAGGAACATTGCCCTTTGCCGCTTTTGGCGCTTTATCGGTCAACCGTACACGGCCGGTGAAATGCGTCGTCACTTCGGCCTCGTCCTGCCCGTGCAGCTTGCGCGAACCGGTCAAACGGCAGTCGGCGACAATGTCGTCACCGTCCGTCGCGTAAACCGCGTGAACGGTTACAACACGCGGCTGGTTTCGATAGAACTTGAAGGGTGCGAGGAAATTTACATTTTCAATCGCCGCGACGTTCAGGTCGGGGGAAAACAGTCGCGCCGTCTCTGCCATGGCTTCAATACCCATGACTCCAGGAAGCACAGGCATCCCGTCAATCTGATGATCGTAAAGGAACGGCTGATTCATCGGATCAAGTTCCGTCTCGACCGTCAGGCCGTCGTATAGATTAAATCCCGTTACTTTACCTGTCATAACACCTTCGGTTTTAATCGCCTTCACGGAGAGGCCGCCTTCGGCGTCGAAATCCTTCACCATGACGCCAAGCTTTCCTCCGATGACTAATTCCGCACTGGTTCCGGCCGCGAGTTCACGCCGGGTGACGGGAATGCCCGCTTCCGGTACCAGCATATCGATACCCGCCTGTTTCATGATCGCGGGAATCGAGCCGCGCGCCGCCATGCCGATGCCGCTCCATGCCGTCCAGTCTATTGCCAGACCGCAGGTTTCCGGCCGCGAAGAACGGAAATTTGAAACGCATTTACACAGAAGGTCGTTCGCCGCGCTGTAGTCCGTCTGTCCGGCGTTTCCGAAACGTCCGGCCACCGAACTGAATACAACGGCCGCATCCACCGGTGTTTTGCCTAGCCCGGACAGCAGGTTGAACCAGCCTTCGCTCTTGACGTCAAAGACAAGATCAAATTCGGACGGCTGTTTGTCAGGAACAATCCTGCTGATTTCAAGGCCAGCCGCGTGGATAAGCGCGTCCACACGACCGTGCCGTTCCGAGACGGTTTTCATCACTCCGGCGACAGCTTCGGCGTCGAGCAGATTCAGACTGTGATAATACGCCGTTCCTCCTGCGTTGCGTATGGCTTGAATCGCCGCAAGCGCCGCCTGCGCGCGCTCAAGCGCCGCGATTTCCTTATCCACGACGACAGGCGTTGCGCGCTCGCCCCTGGCCTTCAGCCGCTCGAAGATGTCGCGTTTCAGCCCTTCCATGTCCGTGTCGAGCCGCGCAATGTCGGGATTCGCCGCATCCGGTTCCAGAGCGAGGTCGAGCAGATAGAAGGTCCCGCCACCCGCCGCGGCCGCGATGTCGGAGGTAATAGCCGAAACGATGCTGCCCGCCGCGCCTGTTACGACAAAAACACTGTCTTTGTCGAACTCGACTGCATCGGGAGTCAAAATCGCCTGTTCCTCAAGTCCGACAGTCCAGCGATCACCGGCTTTATATCCGATTTCTACGGCGCCGGGATCATCGAATGTTTCCGCGAACAGTAGTTCGGCGATTTCATCAGGTTTTGCGTCAGCCTCAAAATCGACGGCCTTTACCGTCATATCGCCTTTTTCACGCTTCATGGCCTTGGTCAGACCCGTTACAGCGCCGCCGAGCGGGTCGTATGCCCCCGCGGCGTCATAACCGTGCTGACCGCCAAGTCGCGTCGCAGAAACAAGAAATGTTCCCGGCTGGCCGAGTTGATCGTAAAGCGCCCGCATGGCCGTAAACAGCAGTTTCGCGCGTACGCGCAAGGCTTCGCGCCATTCGTCGCCGTTCATATCGGCGGGAGATTTGGCCGTATCAAGAGCCGGCAGCCAGTAAACGCCCTGAATCGGGCCGGCGGTTTTCCGGCCGGAAAGTATCTTTTCAAATATCTCAGCGTCCGGCGCGCCTTCTATCATAAGCGCCTCGACGCCCGCTTTTTTTAGTTTGCCGACGAGCACCCTGGCGGCTCCGCCTTCGTCCGACATAACAACAACGCGGCTTCCCTTGCCGAGCGATACACCCGTCGATTTGCACATATCAAGCGCGGGGCGAAGCCGTGGAACCGGAATGCGGCGCGGGATGGCGTTCGCCGCTTCAATGCTTCCTTTGGTTTTATGTTGAGAGCCTATAGTCGTCGCCTGCGGGGTTTCAGCCGCTATAGGCGTGGCGGCGGTCAAAGCCGCGGGAGCGCCCGGAACAAGATCGGGGCGCCGGTCATAGACAAATTTAATCGTATGGGCCAGAGTCGGGAAATCGCGCATCTTGAGGTTTTCATCCCGCGGGATATTGTAGGCTTCACGAATAGCCGCGAACATTTCCGCCTGTTTTACCGTATCCACTCCGAGATCGGCTTCAAGATCGAGGTCAAGGTCGAGCATATCCGTCGGATATCCCGTCTTTTCAGCGATAATTTCCAAAACCTTTGCCTTTACGGCATCATCGTCGATCGCCGCCGCCGGCGCCACCGCCGATGTTTGCAAGGAAGGCATGGAATCCGGCGCGGTTTGTGCGGCAACTGCCGGCGTTGAAACGGATCCTTTTGAAGCGGCAAGATCGGGTCGGTGGTCATAGACAAATTGAACCGTGTGGGCCAGAGTCGGGAAATCGCGCATCTTGAGATTTTCATCTCGCGGAATATCGTAAACTTCACGAATCGCGGCGAACATTTCCGCCTGTTTTACCGTATCCACTCCGAGATCGGCTTCAAGATCAAGGTCGGGATCAAGCATATCAACCGGATAGCCCGTCTTTTCCGCAATGATCTGTATTACTTTTTCCCTGACGGGATCGGCTGCGGAATCTGACGTCGCCGTTGTCGATTTAGCCGGCACGGCGTTTTCCGCGGCCTGAACCTCGACAACCGCAGCGGTGATAGGCACTGCGGCAGACGCCGCACTGGCGGGAAATGCCGTTACTTTTGCCGACGCAAGATCGGGGCGGCGGTCATAGACAAATTGAGCGACATGGCCCAGTGTCGGGAAATCACGCATCTTGAGATTTTCATCTCGCGGAATATCGTAGGCTTCGCGAATCGCGGCGAACATCTCAGCCTGCTTTACCGTGTCGATGCCGAGATCGGCTTCAAGATCAAGGTCGGGATCAAGCATATCAACCGGATAGCCCGTCTTTTCCGCGATGACCTGCATCACTTTTGCCAGAACTGCATCGGTTCCAGAAACGCCGCCCGAAGCAGGCGCGGACGCGGCAGCAGCCGGCGTAACAGCGGTGGAAGGCGCCATTTCTTTTGCCGCCACGAGATCGGGACGGCGGTCATAGACAAATTGCGCGACATGACCGAGTGTAGGGAAATCGCGCATTTTAAGATTGTCTTCGCGTGGAATATCGTAGGCCTCACGAATAGCCGCGAACATTTCCGCCTGCTTTACCGTGTCGATACCGAGATCGGCTTCAAGATCGAGATCAGGGTCAAGCATATCGACCGGATAGCCCGTCTTTTCCGCGATGACCTGCATCACTCTCGTTTGCACATCGTCTGTTTTCGGAGCGGGCTGAGCGACAGGCGCGGCCGCATTCATTGCCGGTTTCGAAGCCGGTTCGGAAATCAGGCGCGCTTCCGGTTTAGGAGTTGCCGCAGGGGCAACAGGGACGGAAGTACCGGGTGCTAATTGCGTAAAGTTCTGTACATCCGGCTTCACATCCGAAAAACCCGTCGGGCCCTGGTCTTTGACCCGCAGCGTGCGCCGATCAACCTCGATTTCCGGCGCGGCGTATCCCGTCGCGCGTTTCAGCCAGGCATTCCACACGCCCTGGTCTTCAACGCGGTAAGCGTAACCAAGCGCGGAAGGTGCGGTACGCCGTCCGTCCGGTCCGGGTATCCGCTCAAACAGCGTCATGCTTATCTGTGAACCGAAGCCCGCCGCGAGGCGCAGTGCGTAGCGCACCGGGTATGAACCGCCTTTTGAAAGATTCAGATTTCCGAGTTCCGGATCGACTTCCCTGAAATTCGGCACAGGCGGCACAATGCCGGTTTCAAGAATTTTTATGGAAGCCACATCCTCAATGCCGACGCCCATCGGGTGGCCCGTTGCTCCTTTGGTGTTGGCGACAACAATTTTGTCGGTCGCGTCTCCGAAAACGTGCCGCAACGCGAAAACCTCCGCCGAGGCGCTTCCGCCGCGCGCGGGCGTGTAGGTTTCATGCGAAACGAACACGGTCTCGTGTGCAATTTCATAACGATTGATTCCCCGGTCTTTTTCTACGCCGGAAATCAGCTTTTCCATGACTTCGCGTATATGCGTAACATCAAGGCGCGTACCGTGGAAAGCGCTGTTGGCAACCACGGAACCCAAAAGGCGGCAAATCGGACGAACACTACGTTCGCGCGCCGCCTCCGCGCTTTCGACGACAACCGAAGACGCGCCCATGCCTATAATCAGACCGTGGCGGCGACGGTCGAAGGGCGTGGCCTCTTCCTCGACGATTTCGCCCGTAGCGGCGGAACCTGAAGCAAGGAAGCCCGACCCGAACCAGCCGAAAAGATTGTCGGAAGTAATATCGTCCGCCGAGATCACGATTACACGGCGGCAGCGTCCGGTACGAATCCAGTCGCTCGCCAGTGCAACCGCCTGCGTGCCGCTCGAACAGGCGGCGTTGGTCGCGGTGTTCGGCCCCCTCGCGCCGATATATTCGGCAAACTGGGAATGTCCCATGGACAGCACCTGAAACAGGAAACGCCGGTCAAACTGAAAAGCTTTTTCTTCTATTTCTTTTTTAAGCGCCGCCACGCGCCGGTCGATATCATCTATGACCGATGCAGTCGCGCCGGAAGCCAAAGCGCGCACACTCTCAAGCTCTTTCAGTCTTTCTCGCCGCGCCTTGTCTTCATGGAAATCCGTGAGAAACTGCGCGTAATAGTCGTAACCCGGAAACGCCGAGGTAAAGAGAATACCCGTATCGTCGCGCATCTCCTCCGGCAATTGCCAGCGATCCGGCAGTTGCGTTCCCACGGTAGTCGTTTTGTAGCGCATCACCAGCGGAATGCCGGCGTCGCGCAGGGCGTCTATACCCGCGCCGATGGCAAGGCGCGTCACGCGGTCGAGCGCGGCCATGCGTTCCTGCGGGAAACCGAAATCACGCTCAATATCAAAACCTTTTGCGCGCGCAGCCAGCTTGATCACGTCGGCGATGCTCTCAATGGTTTCAAAACGCCCTTCGCCGCTTTCCGATTTAACGAGGCGGACGATGTTTTTCTCGACCATCTCTTTGCGCAGATTAAGCGGCACTGGATTGATGAAGCTGTCGCCGCGAAGCAGACGCTCCACGTTGGAATCCTGAAAAACGCCGTCCACGCCCGGCAGGCCCAGAGACGCGCCGGTGATGCAAATGTCCGCCGGAGCGGACGCGCCGTCGTATCCCCGCGAATAAACCTGAAAGCTTTTGTCCATGAATTCAGCGAACAGTTTTCCAAGTTCATTTGTTATCCCACCGCGATCGCCCGAGGCAAACGTCGGACGCGGAGCAGGCGCAGAGATGGCGGGCTTTGCCTGATACGGTGCGACAGGAGCGGACGCGGCTGAAATGGCGGCAACCGAAACAGGCGTCGGTTTTTCAATTTCTTTTGCGGGCGTTCCGCATCCCAATCCCGCGGCATAGAGGCCGCACAGCGCCAGATTCACCGACGCGGCTTCACCGATGCGCGGATGATTGGTAAAGAGCGCCGTAACGCCTTCGCGGCCGCCTAGCACGTCGTCAACGAATCCGTAGAGAATCCTCTTGGGCCCCATTTCTACAAAAACACGCGCTCCGGCATCGTACAGCGAATTAAGACCTTTGATAAACTGCACCGGCGATGAAACCTGCCGGCCCAACAGGTCGATCATTTCGGGAACAACTCCCGGCCCCATCGGGTAAAACCCGCCTTTGACGTTCGTAATAATCGGAACTGCCGCAGGCTGGATGTTCATCGTTTCCAGAACCTTTTTCAGCCCTTCACCGGCGGGAGCGACTATGTTCGTGTGAAATGCGTGGCTGACCTGCAGCACCTGCGCCCGGAATCCGGCTTCCTGCAAAACGGCAACGGCTTTTTCAACTCCGGCCGTACTGCCGCCTATAACAGCTTCTTTAGAACTGTTGATATTGGCGATAACGACATAGTCGGAAACGCCGTCGAGAACTTTCTGAATCTCGTCAATCGGGCCGAAAGCCGCGGCCATCAGACCGTTGTCGTCCATTGCGACTTTGGTCATCTCATTACCACGCGCGCTCACGGCTTTAAGGGCGTTTTCAAATGTAATAGCTCCGGCTGCTACCAACGCGCCGTATTCGCCAAGACTATGTCCCATGACCATGTCAGGCGTGATGCCGTAAGCGCCGATAAGACGCGCGAGCGCCGTTTCCGTAGCCAGTACCGCGGGCTGCGTGATGGCCGTCTGTTTGAGGCCGTTTTCCGCCTCGGCAAGCGCCGCTTCATCCGACTTGTCAAGATAGATGCAGTCGGTCAGAGGCTTTCCAAGCAACGGCGTCATGACGCGGTCGGCTTCCTCAAAAACATCGCCGACAATCGGTTCCGTCCGGCGCAGTTCCTGAACCATGTTGACGTACTGCGAACCCTGACCGGTAAAAAGAAACGCCACTTTCGGCGCCGGCCCTTTGCCGAAGAAAATTCCCTTGGGGCGAAGCGCCTTCCAGCGCGCCGCCTGATTTTCCTCCAAAGCCCTGACTGCGCGCGCAAGCTTGTCAGCAAGTTCGGCGGCATTGCCATAGTCGATCGCCACGCGTACGTCGGCGCGAAGATCCGATTCAGAGGGTGCAGTCGGAGCGGGAGCGTTTCCGGCTTCGGCGTCTTTCAGCGCCGCCTGCAATCTTGTCGTCAGTTCCGCTTCCGAAGCCGATCCGACTACAAGCGCGCCGCGCAGAGGTACTTTCAGGTTTGCGGCTGGAACGGCGGTTCCTTTTGTTTCCGGAACGGTGATTGAAAAACGGGCTTCTGAAGCAATCCTTCCGGGGATGTATTCCTCAAGTACCGTGTGAAAATTCGTGCCACCGAAACCGAAGGCGCTGACCGCCGCGCGGCGCACAATTCCATGCGCCATATTCCAGGGGCGCAATTCCGTATTCACATAAAAAGGTATTTTGGCGAAATCCACATTCGGATTCGGTTCGTTGAAATTAAGACTCGGCGGAAGCAGTTTTTCATGCAAAGCAAAAACGGCTTTCAGAATTCCCGCCGCGCCCGCGCCGCCTTTGAGATGGCCGATATTTGACTTTACCGAACCCAGGGCTATTGAACTCGCGGGCAGTCCGAATTCCTGAAACGACTCGCTCAAAGCCTGAAGTTCCGCGGCGTCGCCGACGGGCGTCGATGTGCCGTGTCCCTCGATCAGAATTCCGGGCGTGGGACGCACGCCCGCTTTTTCCCAGGCGCGGCGGACGCATAATTTCTGACCGGCTGGATTGGGCGCCGTAATCCCTTTCCCTTTTCCGTCGCTTGATCCGCCGATGCTGCGTATAACGGCGTAAATCTTATCGCCGTCGCGTTCGGCGTCTGTAAGGCGTTTCAAAATGAAAGTCGCGCCGCCTTCGCCCATGATAAAGCCGTCGGCTCCGGCGGCGTAAGGGCGTGATCCGGTCGGCGACAGTGCTCCGATTTTGCAGAATTTTACGAATGTCGACGGACTCATGTTGGCGTCGATGCCGCCGGTCAACACTGCGTCATAATCGCCGTCGACAAGTCCGCTGATAGCCGCCGTCATAGCGGCCATGGCCGACGCGCAGGCGGCATCCGAAACGTAATTCGGGCCTTTGAAATCGTAAATCGCAGCGATACGGCCCGCCAGGATGTTTGATAGTTCTCCCGGCATGGTGTCTTCCGTGATGGGCGGCATTTTGCCGTCTATCCCTTCGTACATCTGTTCGATGATGGATTTGCGTACATCCGGGGGCAGCGAGGCGAACCCCGCAGCTTTTTTAAGTTCTTCCGTAAATTCAGGAAAAAAGACCCTGGCTGCGGAATAAAGGTGCATGTCACCGCCCATGGCGTTCCCGTATATGACGGCGGTACGCTCACGATCAAGCGGACGATCCGGATAACCGTAATCGGTCAGCGCTTCGCGCGCCGTCGCTATTCCCCATTTCTGGGTAAGATCCATCAACTGGCTGACGCGCGGCGGGATCGGAAGCTTCCATTGCAGCGGATCCCATTTCCAGTCATTGACCCAACCTCCGATTTTAGAATAGGTTTTATCAGGCACCTTGGGATTGGCGTCGTAATACAGATCCGGATTCCAGCGATCGCGGGGAACCTCTTTTATACTGTTAACGCCTTCGCGAATGTTTTGCCAGAATTTTGGCGCGTTTGGCGCGTCGGGCAGAATCGCCCCGATGCCGACAACCGCAACCGCTCTTTCCGCAGCCGATAATTTCATTATACCCTCTCGTAAAGGACATCCGCGACATAATCCATATCTTCAAGCAGGCCCGCCTGCGCGCGATGGATTTGCGGAATAAAGGATTTCTTTTCCAGATCGGCCGCGACGTTTTCCGGAACCAGCGAACCGATCCAGCGCGTAGTTTCGTTCAAAATTTTTGCCGCAGCGTCACGCGCGGCAATTCGAGCCATCGCGGCCAGTGCGTCCGCTTTGAAACGGTCGTGAGCTTTCGGACTCAGGGTTCCCTCTTTGGCGCGCGCCGCTTTTTTGACAAGGCCCGCCGCCCCTTCCGCGTGCGCTATAAGCTCTCCGAGCTTGAAAAGAATGTGCTGATGCCGTGTCAGGCGTTGCGTACGCGAGGTTTCCAGTGTTTCCGCCAAAGCATGCAGGCAGTAAGCCGCAGTTTGCGCACCGATCTGGTTGTGCTTTCCATGCAGTGCTTCCATTTGCCGCGCCATATCGTGGTAAAACTGACCGTGAGTTTTCAGGTGAAACTGCCAGCGGTCACGCGAAATCGTCATCTCCATGATTTCCGAAGTGCCTTCATAAATACGGGTTATCCGCGCGTCGCGTTTATATTTTTCGACCATGTATTCGCGGGTAAAACCGTAACCGCCCAGGGCCTGAATGGCGGCGTCCGCGGCAAGGTTTCCCGCTTCCGAGGAAAGATACTTGGCAATTGCGCCTTCGGTATTGCGGTTCCCGCCGTCGTTTGCGTCGCTGTCGATGCGTTCGGCGGTTTCTTCTATATAAGCCCGCCCGACTTCAAGCAGTACGGCGTTTGGAACTATCAATTTGTGCGTGTAACCCTGTTTTTCGGAAAGAGGCGCGCCGCCCTGAATCCTGTCTTTGGAATAAGGAATTGCGCGGTCAAGCGCCGCCCAGCCGGTTCCAAGCCCGAAGGCGGCCACCATCAGACGCGTGTAGCCGAATACAAGCTGGGCCTGGAGCAATCCCTGTCCCTCAACGCCGCCAAGCAGACGATCGGCATCAACATAGACGTCTTCCAGTGAAACGGTTGACGTATTACTTGCGCGTATGCCGTGTTTGTCTTCTGGCTTTCCGTGGCTTAGGCCAGGCACGCCTTTTTCGACGACAAACCAGCTCGGGCCGCCTGGCGTTTTTGCGAGAACGGAATAAAGATCGGCGTATCCGCCGTTGCTGATCCACTGCTTGTTGCCGGTAATTTTATAACCTTTGACGACGCCGTTTTCCTCGACCGGAAAGGCTACCGTGCGTATCGCGCCAAGGTCGCTTCCGGCGGCGGGTTCCGTCGCGCCGTAAGCCATAAGCAGGCCTTCCTGCCCGATGCGCGTCATCCAGAGTTTCTTCTGTTCGTAGGTGCCTCCGAAAATGATCGGGTCGCTTCCCAAAAATGTAGCCAGAACTCCGGTGGCGACGCCAAGGTCGACACGCGCAAGCTCTTCACAGACCCTGTACACATCGAACGCGCCCCCGCCCATTCCCTCGAATTCTTCCGGAATAAACAGAAGCTGGATGCCTAGTTCCTCCGGATTACACATCTCGCGGATGGTTTCAATCGGGAATTCCTCCGTGGCGTCGAGTTCCAAAATCCTGGCATCAGGCAGATGAGCGGCGGCAAACCCTTTTAGGGATTCCAGCATCATGTCCAGCGTTTCTTTATCGAATCCATTACTCATATTTCAGACAGCCTCAAAAAAGTTGGTAAACAAAAAATGAAAATACAGTATAAGGGATGCTGTCAAGAGCATTAGCATAGCTAATTGCACGACCAGCCCGGACATTTCAATAATTACGAATTACGAGGAGTTAACCCGCATACAGGCGACCATGGCTACCGCTTTCTGTAGTTCGTAATTGATTTCAGACGCGCAAAAGCATGGCGCCCCAGTTCATTCCAGCGCCGAAGGCGGTCATAAGAACAATATCTCCAGGCCGTAGGCGCCCGACGCGCACGGCCTCTTCCCAAAGCAAAGGAATGGTCGCCGCCGTCGTATTGCCGTATTTTTGTATGTTGTGAATCACTTTTTCATTGGGGATTTCCAGCATTTTCTGCACCCGTTCGTTGATGCGCAGGTTGGCCTGGTGCATGAGGACAAGAGAAACGTCATTGATGCCGAGGCCGTTGCGCTCAAGTATCTCACGTGAAATGGCGGTCATGGAATTAGTCGCGTGACGAAATACATAGGATCCTTTCATCACAGGAATATGTTCTCCTGCCGCGAGCCTTTCCCCGGACACATAAGACCTGTGACGGAACCCGACCCCCGGAACATACAGTCGATCATAGTCGGTTCCGTTTGCGCGTAGAATACAGTCGATTATGCCGCGGTTTTCGCTTTCATCGACCTTTAACACCACGGCGGCACCGGCATCGCCAAACAGTACGGTGATATTGCGGAACCGGTTGTTCCATTCAAGCTCTTCCGGTGTCGGAGGCGTATTTGACCGGGAATACATGTAATCGTAATTTGCCGCCGTCCACGGCATGAACCCGGTGTGTACCTCCGCGCAGGCAAGGAGTATCGTCCGGGCCATTCCCGCGCGAATATGCGCGTCGGCAAGCTGCATCCCATAGAGAAACCCTGCGCACTGCTGCCGTATGTCAAAACAAGGGATTTCCGGCGCGCCCAGCCTGGCCTGAAGCAGACTGCCGCAGCCGGGGAAATAGTAATCCGGCGTCATGGTGGCGAAAATAATGAGGTCAAGGTCATCCTTGCTTACTCCGGCGTCGTCCAGAGCCCGTTGAGCCGCCGCAGCGCCAAGATCGGAAGTGGAAGTTCCTTCATCGACAAAATGGCGAAATTCAACGCCGCTGCGATCACGAACCCAGTCGTCATCGACATCCATGATACGGGACAGCATTTCATTGGTAACCCTGTTGGGGGGAATCGCAATACCGCTTCCGGCAATTATCGTTCGCGCCATAAGAAAAAGACACCTTAACCTGAGCTAAAAAATAAGCGGAAATTATAGCATGTATACTGCGAACGGGCACAAATTTCCCAAAAGGAAGCGATATGGCACACGCAGGCAAGCCGTAGTATCATATACATTCGCGCTCCACCGACGGTTATTCACGTTGCGCGCCTCCCGCGCTTGCCTTGTCCATACGGTTCGTGTGAATGGCGTGTTTATTCATGGTTCTTTGGAGATAAATATGGAAAGTAAGATAGCAAACGCAATTCGAATGAAGTATTCACCGGTTGCGGTGGTTTTCACCAATGAAAAACCCGAAGGGGCGCTTGAGTTTACGGAAGGAAGCCGTGGTTGCGTGTCCGCCCTGATGTTTAGCGCCGCAAAAGGAAAAACCGCGGTATTCAGCCGAAAGACTTACGGCTGCCCCGGCGGCGGCGCGGGCCTTGGCTTCGGAAATCCTTATAAAAATTTCCCCGGCGGCATAGAGTATTTCCTTTCCACCGGAAACAAAGAGTTTTGCGGGAGTGAAATCGGTAAAAATATCGTCAAAAACATGCCCATGCTGGTCGACGGCGAAGGCTATCAAAAAACCCCCGAAGCGGCGAAAAAGTTTATTGAATCCCTGCCGCTTGTCGACATACCTTTTGAATATGTTATTTATAAACCGCTGGAAAATCTGTCGGCGAACGAAAAGCCTGAAATAGTGGTTTTACTGGTAAATCCTGACCAGCTTTCCGCGCTTGCCGTACTGGCGAATTATTCCAGGGGAACCGACAATGTCATCACCAGATTCGGCGCGGGCTGTCAGCAGACCGGAATAATGGCCTACAAGGAATGTTTATCCGACAACCCGAAAGCCATTATCGGGCTTACAGACATAAGCGTGAGGAAAATATTTGACAAGGATATATTGTCCTTTGCCATGCCATACAAAATGTATCTGGAAATGGAAGGCGACGTCGATGGAAGCTTTCTCCAAAAAACGGAATGGACGCACATACTGGAACGAAATAAATAAATTTTGGATTGCGGCGGCTTGCCGCCGCTTTTGAGACGGGAGCTTGCTCCTGCGTACAAAACGGAGAGGGCAAATTGTCTTTATTCGAAAACGCGATATCAGAGAACGCTTACGGGTATTTTTACGAGATACTTAAAATCCCGCACGGATCGGGCAATGAAAAAGCTTTAAGCGACTATCTCATGACGTTTTCAAAAGAACACGGTCTTGCCGCCGTTCAGGATGGATCGCTTAACGTCCTGATAAAAAAGCCCGGCGCGAAAGGGCGCGAAAACGAGCCGCCCGTTATTTTGCAGGCTCACATGGACATGGTTTGCGAAAAGAACGCGGGTGTAAAACACAATTTCCGTAAAGACCCGATACTTCCGATTGTTGACGGCGATTGGGTAAAAGCCGACGGAACGACGCTGGGCGCCGACAACGCCGCCGGACTTTCGCTTATAATGGCGATTCTTGCCTCTGCCGGTCTCTTGCATCCGCCGATTGAAGCACTGATTACGGCGGAGGAAGAAACAACCATGAGGGGCGCTGTGAAGTTTGACACGTCCCGGCTTTTGGGAAAACGCTTGATTAATCTTGATTCCGAATCGGAAGGTATTTTCACGACAAGCAGCGCAAGCGCCTCTGATATTTGCGTATCGATACCCATTGAATATGAAGCCGCGCCGGAAGGTTTCGCGGCATATATGCTGGTAGTGAGAGGGCTTGCGGGCGGCCATTCGGGAATCGACATTAATAAAGGCCGCGCGAACGCGAATGTTTTAACGGCGCGCATTTTTTCCGGACTCGAAAAAGCTCGCATCGCAAGCATTGACGGTGGCTTGCAAAAGAACGCCATACCACGGGAATGTTCGGCTGTAATATCGTTTGACGAGAGCGATTCCGCGCAAATTAAAACCGCCGTAAAACAGACGGAAAGCGATCTGAAAGCCGAGTACCCATTTGATGAAGGGTTAACCATAGAGTTCGAAAAAACGGAATTCCCTCAAAAAGTAATGAGCGTTGATTCTCAGCAAAAAGTAATCTCATGCATGCTGCTAACACCAAATGGTGTGCTTTCTCTGTTGCCGCGTTCGCATTTCGTGCAGACATCGAACAATCTTGGCGTCGTTCAAAGCGACAATGAAGCGGTTAAACTGACGAGCTTTTTTCGAAGTTCCAATATAGCGGAACAAGATCTTGCGATAAAAAATATAAAGCGGCTGATGGAAAGCCACGGCGCGAACGTGGAGATTAATGATCAGTCTCCGCCATGGGGCTACAGGGAAAATTCGCCGCTGCGCGACAGGCTGACAGCCGCGTTTGAGGAATTGTACGGAAAAAAACCGGTTGTGTCCGCTATTCACGCCGGGCTTGAATGCGCCATTTTTGCCGAAAAAATTCCGGAAGGCGATTTCATTTCGATCGGTATGGACATTACCGGCGCACACAGCCCTGATGAAAAAATGAGCATTTCATCATTCGACAGAACCGGCGGATTTCTTATTAAAGTTTTAGAAAAGTTGTAGATGAAAGCTGATATGTGAACAACTCCTTAGTCCGAAATAAGCACAAAAGGATTACTGCCGGATGTTTGATATAAAACCACCAAAGGCGATGGTAAAAGAGTAATTTGATATGAGCGCTATTGTCGGAATTTTGGGCATCGCCGCGCTTCTTGTTCTGCTGTTTCTCGGCATGAATGTCGGATTCGCTATGCTGGCGGTGGGTTTTTGGGGATTCGCTTTCGTGAGAAGCATGGACGGCGCGCTGGGCCATCTCATGACCATCCCGTTTTCCACGGCAGGCAGTTTTCCGCTTTCGGTGATTCCGCTTTTTGTTTTGATGGGGCAGTTCGCGTTTTATTCCGGATTAAGCGAGGATCTGTATAAAACCTGCCATAAATGGCTTGGCAGGCTCCCCGGCGGTCTGTCGGTTGCGACGATAGGCGCCTGCGGCTGTTTTGCCGCGATCTGCGGTTCAAGCACCGCGAACGCCGCAACAATGGGAACGGTATGTATTCCCGAAATGCGCCGGTATCGATACGCGCCCAGCCTGGCCACGGGCTGTGTCGCTGCCGGAGGAACGCTGGGCATCCTGATTCCTCCTTCCGTGGGCTTCATCCTGTACGGCGTAATTTCCCGGCAGTCGATCGGCGCGCTGTTTGCGGCGGGAATGATTCCCGGCATATTGCTTATAGTTCTGTATATGCTGACAGTTATCGTTATGGCGGCAAGAAATCCGGAACTTGGCCCGCCCGGCGAGAAATTCGCCCTGTCTGAAAAGCTTCTGTCGACCATCGGAGTTTTGCCCATACTGGCCCTGTTTTTCCTGGTAATCGGCGGGATGTTTCTGGGTTTTTTCACGGCGAATGAGGGCGCGGCCATAGGCGCGCTGGGCTCCTTCCTGTTTATGGTGTTTAAAGGAAAATGCAACTGGAATAATTTCCGGCTTTCGCTGACGAGCACGGTCAAGACGACCTGCATGATTTTTCTCATCATGATCGGCACCAACATGTTCGGTTTTTTTCTGACGATTTCCAAACTGCCGGCCATGCTCGCCTCATCCATACCGATGATGAATGTTTCGCCCTATGTAGTGCTGACGTTCATACTGTTGATATATCTCGTCCTCGGTTGTGTAATGGATTCGCTGGCGATGGTGCTTTTGCTGTCACCGATTTTTTTGCCCGTGATTACCAACATTGGAATGGATCCGATATGGTTCGGAGTGCTGATGGTCATGATCATGGAGGCCGGGCTGATTACTCCGCCGGTGGGGATGAACATGTTTGTAATCAAGGGAATAGCCGGAGATGTGCCGTTAAATACCATATTTCGCGGAGTATCGCCTTTTGTTGCGGCGTTGCTGGCCGCGATGGTGCTGGTGATCGTATTTCCGCAGATTGCGCTCTGGTTGCCGGGAGTACTGGGAATTCTTTAGGGAAGAACTAATGAAAATGAATATAAAATTGTCTTTAACAATAATGATGATGGCTATGACGCTACTTGCGGCATGTTCCGGCGTCGGGCCGGCCGGCTCCGGCTCCCACGAAGCGATTCTGGAATTGACACAGCATGATCCGCCGAACAGCGCTACCGGCCGTTTCCTTGAAGCCTGGGCGGAACGCGTGTATCAGGCGAGCGATGGCAGGCTGAAAATCAACGTAAACCACGGAGGCGGTCTGGGAGGGCCGAGAGATACCTATGATCTGGTATTGAACAATTCCGTGGATATCGGTTGGGGGATGCAGTCCTATTTCCCGAATCGTTTCCCGGTTACGGAAGTAATGATGCTTCCCATGCTCGGCATTGAATCCGCCGCGCAGGGCAGCCGCGCGCTTTGGGATATGTATGAAAACACCGATTTACTCAAAAATGAATACAAAGGCGTACATGTGCTGTTCCTGCATACCAACTGTGATTCGCCCATAGCCACCCGTGATAAGCCGATAAACACAATGGCGGATTTGAAAGGCGTCAGTTTGCGGACCAACGCCGGACCGCCCACGGAATTCGTGCGGCTTTTCGGCGGCAATCCCGTGTCTGTGGTGGTGACGGAGCTTTATTCTTCGCTGGAAAGAGGCGTCGTCCAGGGAACGGTAACCGACTGGCACGCGATCTGGTCGTTTAAATTCTATGAGCAGTTGAAAAATTATTACGACGTACACGCTTCCGTCAGTCCGTATTTTCTCGTCATCAACCAGGGCGTATACGATGCCCTTCCACCCGATCTGCAAAAAATCCTTGACGATTGCAGCGGCGCGGCCGCTTTGGACATCGCCGGTTCCGCCTGGGACAATGTTCAGAGCGAAGTAATGGGTACTATCAGGGAACGCGGCGGCAATATTACAACGCTGCCTGAAACGGACATGGCTCAACTGGAAGGGTTCGCGCGGCAAACCTGGCAGAATTGGGTTGCGCAACGGACGTCCGGCGGATATCCGGCGCAAAAAGCACTCGATACCGCGCTGGAATTGATCGCAAAACACAGGAATTAAAGGAAAATGCCGAGTAATTCCCGAGATGGTTTATGAAAAAATTCGACAATATGCGCCAAGCAGTTAAGAGCCTGAGCCGGTGGATCAATTATTTGTCCATGACGGCAATTTTCCTTGTGATGACGCTGCTTGTGGCCGACATCATTATGCGTAATTTTTTTAAAAGCGCGATACTTGGCACCGCAGAAATGGTGGAAATGGGCATGGTGCTGATCGTGTTCTGCGGATTTGCCAACACGCAGGTGGAAAAGGGACACGTACATGTGACGATGGTAACGGATCGTCTTCCCGCAAAGCTGCGGTACATGCTGGAATGTCTGGTAATGCTTTTTACCGTCGTGCTGTGTTACCTGGTAACGGTCAGTTCCTTCAAGGCGGCGGCAAAGCTTCAGGCGGAAAAAGCCGTCACCGCCGTCCTTAATATCGGCACCGCGCCGTTCGCCTACATCATGGCGGCGGGAATGGCGGTGTTCACACTGGTTTTGTTATTTGAGGCAGTTGAAAGTTTTTTAAGGATTAAACGCTGATTTTCGTAAAGAGAGCGACGCTTGACGACAAAGAGTTCGTGATAGATAAGGATGAGGACACAGGCGGCGTAAACGTGGTTTCGTTGTAAAGCTGGCCGATGACAGGATAAAACCCGCGTTGCTGACCAGCCCATTGTTTGAAAACGTTCGATAAAATCCGATGTAATTCAAATTTTTATCGTGGGTTCTATAATGGGTTTTTCTGGAAAAGTCGGTAAGTTATTTAGGCAACCTCCGAAAACCCCGAAATCAAGGCTTGCGACCGAGACAAAAGCGATGTAGGGGCGCGATTTATCGCGCCAAACCAATGTAAATGAGCATTTTGTCGAGGGAGCGTAACGCAGAGTTCGGGGTTTTCGGAGGTTGCCTTTAGAATCAACCTGGACAAGGTAGGATTCGACAAAATCCCCAATGTCGTTAATATTCAATGATATACGTTTCTGCCAAAATCAGCATACCGTTAATTATACCGTCATATCATTAATCTTGAGGCGCTTTTATCGTTTAAACAAATCCGGTTCGTAGCTTTCAATTTCCCTGCCGTCAAAATTTATTATGTGGCCGTTGTGGTTTTTCCCGTCAAACATGAACCCGACAATGATTTTGCCCGCGTCTTCAGCGGATTTGACGCGGCCGCCGTGATCTCCAACCTTTGTGCCATTCAAATCAGTCGCGACGGCGCCCGGCATAACGCCGAAGATTTGACGCCTGCTTCCAGCCTTTTCAAATTCAACGCCGTAAGCCTGTGTCATGACATTCTGCGCGGCCTTGCTCGTAATATAAGCCAGCGGCTGCCAGAAATGATTGCCGGAAACCGGAACCGTTACGTTTACAATCTTCGCGTCTTCCGTCAAATTTGGCAGCATAACGTTTATCA
>Ga0082212_10004429_pt1 | contig 19490 bp, 14 predicted proteins | sample TergutNt197P3_FD_71548 | JGI IMG/M metagenome (GOLD analysis project Ga0082212, IMG submission 71548) | Neocapritermes taracua P3 segment gut microbial communities from Petit-Saut dam, French Guiana - Nt197 P3 | ecosystem: Host-associated > Arthropoda: Insects > Digestive system > Gut ... | reverse complement strand
TCGGCTTCAACTGGGGCCAGGTCTCCAACACCGGCGTGTCCTACTACATCTGGTACCATCCCGACGTCACTTCTTATGTAAGCGCTTACCGTCCCCCCGAGTATGAGGAAATGTATCTGGCATCGCGCCGCTCGGAGAAGATCGACTTCGATCTGTTCGCGAATCTGGGCGAGATGGTTCTGAAATATCAGACCTTCATCCCCGTCTACTCGACCTATTCCGTATACTTCCTCCGCAACGGCCTCAAAGACGACGGCTTCCTGGATTTCCGCAACGGCTTCTGGTATCCATGGGCAGCCTACTGGGATGATCCGGTACGCCGGGGCAACTAAGCTGATCGAGCGATTACGAGCGAATACCATCAAAGCGGCTTGTTTATATAGCAGGCCGCTTTTCTATATTATGGAAACGATTTTGCTTGTTTTGTTAATTGTTGTGTGTTAACATTGACTATAGGGCCTTTTGTTGTTCGACGATTAGACGAAACGGAGGTGGCTGGAAAAGCAGAAGGATCAAGAAGAGAGATCAGAAGCGGACTGTAACTTTGGATCAGGAGGGTTGTAAATGAAAAAAGCGATTGTTGTATTGGCGGCGCTTGTTCTTGCGTTATCCCTCGTAGCCTGCGGAAGCAGTAGTAGTAACAGTTCCACGCCCCCATCCGAACCGATTGCCGCTCCGGATGTATTTATGCCAAATACCCCCAATACCACCGCGCCTACCGGCGAAACAGCTATCCCTACTGTCGATACAAGCAAATACGGCGGCACGGTCAGGCTGATCGATACCGGCGACTTCAACATACCTCTGGGCTGCCCTTGGCAAGCCATCGTCGCCCGGAACTACAACTGTGTCTGGGCGGAGAGCCTGCATAATATGAAAAGCGGCGGGATCTATGAGCCCTGGCTGGCGGAGAGCTGGGACATCGACATGGACAAGAAAACGATCACCTTCCACCTGAAAGAGGGCGTATGGTTTTCCGACGGCTCGCCTTTTAACGCCGAAGTGGTCAAATGGCTTTTCAGCGCCTGGGAAGAAGACGCGAGAGGCAATGAGGATATGAAGTACGAGGACGTGAAAGTCCTTGACAACTATACCGTCGAGATCACCTACCGCAATTGGCAGAATGTATTGATGGAGACATTTGGCTCCAAGTCATACGCGATCATATCCATGGAGAGCTTTTTGAAAAACGGGAAAGAATACGCCCAGGAGCACCCGGTAGGCACCGGACCTTTTAAGCTCAAAGAGTATAACCGCGGTTCCAGTATCATTTGGGAGAGGAGAGACGACTACTGGCTCGAAGGCCTACCCTTCCTTGATACGGTGGAGTATCACTGGATCACCGACGTATTGGTGCAAAGCGCGGCCATCATGTCCACCGGCTCCGACGCCATCGACTTCTTCCAGAGCGGTAATCCGGAGCAAGTCTGGGGATTGATGGAAGCCCAGGTGGATTTTGATTACTCGCTTATGAACAGTACCGGTTCTTTCGTCTTGTGCCCAAACAGCATGGACGAGAAGGATAACCCATTCTATGACATCAGGGTGCGTACCGCCGTCTCCCATGCCATCGACCGTCAGCAGATCTGCGACGCCAAGGGCTTCGGGATCTGGCAGCCTTCATTGCAGATGACCGGCAAAGGCTTTGCCGGCAACCTGCCCGACGACCACCCATATCTGGAGCAGGCATCCTACGATCCTGAGCTGGCGAAGCAAATGCTTGCGGACGCGGGTTATCCTAATGGCTTTAACACCAGGATAACCTCAAATGCCATCTATGGCGACCAGGTAGTGATCATCCAGGAGATGCTGAGGCAAATAGGAATCAACGCCGAGATCGATTTCCCTGAATCCGGCCAGTTGACTGAGCTGCAGCAGAAGGGTTGGGAAGGCTTATATGCCATGAACTGGGGCCAGGTCTCCAATACCGGTACGTCCTACTACATCTGGTACCATCCCGACGTCACCTCATACGTAAGCGCTTATCGTCCGCCCGAGTATGAGGAAATGTATTATGCCGCCAGGCGCTCTGAGAAGATCGACTTCGATTTATTCGCCAGGTTAGGCGAGATGGTTCTGAAGTATCAGACCTTCATCCCCGTCTACCAGACCTATTCCGTATACTTTGTGCGCAATGGTCTCAAAGACGACGGGTTCTATGAGTTCCGCAACGGCTTCTGGTATCCGTGGGCCGCTTACTGGGATGATCCGGTACGCCGGGGCAACTAATCGGCTGAGCGAACGACTAAAGGGGCGCCTTTCTACGGAAGGGCGCCCCTTATTTTAGGTGGATAAAGTTAGCCGTGATATTGTGGTAGACCGTGATGCTATACCAAGTTGAGCAAAGTATGAACCATCTCGCACTTTTTCTTATCATGGGCAATACCCACACAGAGCACTTCTCCTTGCAGCCCGGCATAGTACTGATTGTCCAGTATTTGCTTCAGGGCTACTTCCTTGAGCGTCTCGACCGCTTCGCCCTGCTTGAATTCGATAAGGATATGGGGCCGTCCGTCCGACAGGGACTCCATGCGGATATCGCTCCGACCATAACCAGATTCTATGTTGCTGGTGATTTTGTACATACCTTGCAGCGACAGGCACATACCAAGAAAGAGCATATGGTAGGCATTTTCTTTTGCGTCGTGGTAGCTGGTACAGGAAAGCACAAGCTCGCGGTATACGTCTAAAAACCCATCCATATCTCCATCCCAGAGCCGTTTGAACATCATATATAAATCTCTACCTTGAACATAAGCATGTTCCGCTATGATTCTAAGAAATTCATCCCTGACTTCTCCGTTTGGGATCCGCACTTTAACAAAATATCGATCAACACGTTCAACAACCGTTACATAACCTGTGTTAATCAACAGTCCCCATAAAGTATCATTGCTTTTCAGTTCGATAAATGAGCAGCTTATGTCGGCGCTGACTTCCGCAATACCGTCACTGATCAATGTGCTATAGTTTTTTTGAAACAACTCATCCGCATCGCTAATCGAGCTTCTTACCAAGTAGTTGGTGGAAGTGTTGATCCAATAGTTTTCCAAACGCCCTGTGTCGGCATAGTATAAAAGAGACCAGGGATTATATATCTCTGTTTTGCCAAATATATAGCCATTGTACTGCTGCTTGACCGATTCATCCAACGTCAGGCCATAGAACCTCAGTAATTCTTCAGTCTCATTGGTCGTTAAGCCGAAATATGTGGAATACTCTTCCTCCAAAACGGTATAGACCCGGATATTGTTTAATTGGGAGAAAATACTTTCTTTCACTACGCGCTGGATGCCGGTCAGTAATGCCTGCCCCATAAACTCTTGGCTTTTCAGCGCAGCGCCGTAGAATCCGGAGAAAAAGGTTTTTAATTCCTCATGGTAACCATACTCGAAACTACTAATGATAGGTTGATCGTACTCGTCGATTAGCACGATTGGGTTGATTTGGTAGTATATAGACAAAGTCTTTTCTAATATCTCTATCGAAGTTTTTAGCAAATCTCTGTGGATATCCCGTTGTCGCAGCTTTTGAAATATCATAAAGAAGTCATGATAACCATCGTCGGTATTCCCTTTCAATATGCGATAATATTTCTCATATTCCTTTAGTATGACTGTGCTTATGCTGAACAATAGGGATTCTGCATTGTCTTCTTTGCAATCTTTGAATGTGAAGAAGATGACCGGCCGGGAATTGATCTGGGATGCGTACTCTGTATCCATGATGGCAAGTCCGTCAAATATAGCCCGACTATCGGTCGTGATGTCAAAGAACTCTCGTAGCATAGTCATATTCAAGGTTTTACCAAATCGTCTGGGCCGGGTGATCAGGGTCACCGTACCTTGAAATTCGATAAAGTCTTTGATCAGCAAGGTTTTATCGATATAGTAATAGCCTTCTTCTCTAATGACTCTGAATAAATCATTGCCGATGGGCAGCGGCTTTTTCATATGGATTCACCTACCGATTTTTTCGCTTTGTGATTTGTTGCAAGTATAGCATAAGCCACACAGTAACGGCAATGCTTTGCGAATATAAAGCCCCCAAGTGTGCAAATCAATACATACTCAGGGGCTCATTTTAACGAGGCTTAGTGTTTATCACTTCGACTTCCAAATGGTATAGGGGGTAAACAAAGTACCCGGCCCCCATATGCTCCAACCGGTGTCATGGACATTATTCTTGTGAATATGTCCCTCATAACTATAGTAAACAGGGATAAGGAGTACATCATCCAAGACCATCTGATGAAGCTGCTCGACTCTCGGGGTCTCAACTTCGGGGGTGACCCTAGCTAAAGCATACGCATCTGTCATTTCTTTCGGCCGCCAGGTGCTTGGGAAGTAATAATACGTTTCCTCGAAGTTAAACCACCATATCTGTAGGATGCATGCGAACGGCCTTATACCGTTGGTCATAAGTCCATCGCTCCAGCCATCATACCGCATGGCTGTGGCGGCGCCGGCTTCCGGCCTCTCGAAAGCGCAGTCAATCCCCACCTGCTGTAGCATGTCCTGAACGGCGACCATGGCGTCTACGTCCCCGGTTGTCCGATAAAGCGTCGTGGAAAAACCATTGGGATAACCTGCCTGAGCCATGATCTCTCTGGCTTTCTCCGGATCGTACTTCAAGTCATGTGATGCAGGCAAATGCCCGGGGAAACCATCAGGTATCAGCTGAGTGCCCGGCTTGTAGATACCAAAACCTCTGGCGCCGGCTATTCCTTCACGATCGATCGCATAAGAAACCGCTTCCCTGATTTCTTTTTTCGAAAGAGGAGACTCCGGATTCATACTGCTGGGCATAAGGCACATAGCGCCGGTAGATACCGATGTGACATAGAAATCAGGATTGTCTATAAATAATGCTATCTGTTCTGCTGTAGAGGTGAAGAAAAAGTCAATGGCGTCGGGACCGTTCGAGAGCAATGCCGCGTTTTGTGTCATTATATCCGTTATAGAGTATATCTCAAACCGATCCAGGAAAGGCATACCTTCTTTCCAGTAGTTGTCATTTCGGTTAAAGGTAACAGATAAGCCCGGTTGCCACTCATCCAGGATAAATGGACCTGTGCCAACCGCCGTACGCGCTGAGTACTCGCCGCCGTTCTTCTCGTAGGACTCCATAGACACAATAGTATTTCCTCTGGAAGCTCCTACGCTATACATGGAATTTGACCACTCATTAAGCAGGAAAGCGACTTCCAGTTCGCTTCGTACTTCGGCGCCGATGATAGCTGTATCAGCCATGCCTTCATCAACCCATTTATTTACATTCCAGGCAACAGCTTCAGCATTACAGGGAGACCCATCATGGAAAGTAATCCCTTCATACAATTTGAAAACAATCTCAGGTTTCTTCACATCGACAGTCCATGATTCGGCCAGATAAGGATGGAAATCCCCATACGGCGTCTCTTTCAATAGTGTTTCCCCATATGGCCATGTCGGCCGATTGAAGGACACATAGAGCCAGGGGACGCCAAATGGCTCCTGCAGAGTCGCGGAAGTCGCCATTTTAAAGGTTCCGCCGTACTCCTGTCCGTCCGGGCCTCTGAGTTCGGCAGGCTCGCTGCCGGCGGATGACGACGGCGTCGAGCTTCCGCCTGTGCTTGATGGCTGGCCGGTGGATGTCGACGGGGTGGAACCTCCGCCGGCGCCGACGTCTCCCCCACTTCCGCAAGCTATAATACTTACTAACATCATCAGGGCAAGAATGATCGTTGCGACAACTACAATCGTTTTTTTCATATGCTCTCCCCTTCCATTCATACTCCGGGACTCCACTTAAGTATATCATAAGCAACACATTAATAGCAACGATTAGCGTTAATAATCGCCCTTGCATATGCAGTCAAGCGCTAATGCAAGAGCGATTATTGTGTTCTGATGTAATATGCCTCGTTATATATAGAATGGTTGACTAAGAATTGCTATTTTGTTTTCCTCCATATTTCCTCCGGCTGCCACTCGACACCGGCGCCAAAGGCCGCGAACCCGCCGCCCAATACGTCGTTGCGAATAACAAAGTTTGTATAGTTATCATAGATGGGTATCAAGAGCATTTCATCCATCACACCACGGCCAAATTGCTCCATGAGAGGCGCTTCTACATACGGGGTCGATCTGCACTCATAATACAAAGGCGTCATAGACTCAGGCCGCCACATACTGGGGTAATAGAAGTAGTCCGGGTCAAAATAGTAGGATAGAGTATGCGCCATATTTGCCAATGGCCTGACTCCACCAACAAACAAACCTTCCCATCCTTTCGTTCGTAACTCAATCGCCAGCCCTGACTCAGGGAATTCCAAATTGATATTGATCCCAACCTCCCCAAGCATAGCCTGTAAAGCAACCATCGTATCACGGTCAGCCGACATCGGGGCGTAAAGGGTAATATCCACGCCGTTGGGGAAACCGGCTTTCGCCAGTAGTTCCTTAGATCTGGCCGGATCGTACGACGCCTCGCCGTTCTCCGGTACGTGTCCGAGGAACGTATCCGGGAATACCTGTGTCGCCGGAGTCCAGACCCCGAAGCCTCTGGCGTCACATATCGACTGACGGTCTATGGCGTAAAATATCGCCTGCCTGACTTCTCTGATCGCGAGGGGAGAGTTTGGATTATTACTGCTGGGGAACAGGCTCTGCGGCCCTACCGGCATACTGGAGATATAGACGTCGGCTTTTTCCAGCAGAGTAGCTACCTGTTCGGCGGATCCTGTCTGGAAAAAGTCTACCGCCTCGGGCCCGGTGGTCATCATCGCGGCGTTTTGCGTCATGGGATCGGTCATGGTGATGAATTGGATCCTATCCGCGTAAGGTTTTCCCGGCTGCCAATAATCATCGCGCCTGACCCATGTGGCGGATACGCCGGGAACCCATTCCTCCAGAAGAAATCCGCCGGTGCCCACCGGGTGCTGTTCCGCGTACTCCGCGCCATACATTTCGTACTGCTCCATTGACACAAATCCGCACACTCTAGCCGATAGGATCGTAGGTACCCAGTTGCCGAAAGTAGCCATCTTCACAGCGACTTCGTACTCGCCCCTGACTTCCGCGCCGGTGATCGTCTTATCCAGCAGAGTAGCTTCTATCCACTTCTCCATATGCCAGGCGACGACTTCCGCGTTAAACTTGGATCCATCGGCAAAGGTGACGTCTTCCCTTAGCTTAAACCGGACTTCTTTATTTTCCACATCCGGCTCCCATGAGGTACAAAGAAAAGGCGTCATCTCACCCCTGGGCGTCTCCAGCAGAAGCGCTTCCGCGAAGCAGACCGATGGCCGGAAGGACGTAAGGTAGTGCCAGACTACGCCAAATGGGACATTCAGCGTACCGGAAGGGATCATCCTGATCATCCCGCCGTATTCCTGTCCGTCCGGGCCTCTTGGTTCGGCAGGCTCGCTACCGGCGGGTGACGATGGCGTTGAGCTCCCGCCTGTGCCGGATGGCTGGCCGGTGGAGGTCGTCGGAGCGGAACCTCCGCCGCCGCCGGTGTCTCCACCACTTCCGCAGGCTACAATACTTACTAACATCATCAGGGCAAGAATGATCGTTGCGACAACTACAATCGTTTTTTTCATTTGCACTTCCCTTTCATTCGGTCGTTTTGTGCTCAATCTAAAAGTCTTAGTCGAGGTTACAGGACTCAACGAGAGTATATCATACGCTTGACGGCAGCAACAATAAAAAGCGGCTCGATGCATAACACTATAGCGGTCATCGCTAAGCATCAATATAAATCACGGAACCGGGATACTGCGCCAGGAGCTTATCAGACGTGAGCAGCGGTATCCCCTCTGAAGCAGCCTGGGCAAGGAGTATCCGGTCAAAAGGGTCTTTGTGAAGTAACGGTAAATGTGATACAAGTAAAGTATGCCGTCCGGTAACGGGCAGCTCCTCGTAACCCGCTCCGAGCAACCCGTTGTATAAAGACGCCTGATCTACGACAAAATCCTTTCGGCCAAGCCCGCGCTTGATTACAACCTCCCATATGCTGGCAGGGCTAAATAGCGGTGTGTTGACCATTTCTTCGATATACCAGGCGGCTTCCGGCGGTAATTCGTCCGCCGCAGCCCAAAGCAGCAGATGCGTATCGATGAGTATCTTCATTCGATACCGCCGCTTTCAAACATATCGGCGATCTCATTTTCCCCCATACGGTCAAAGTCGTCCGGAACAGCTATAAATCCCCTCAGGAAGCCTATGCGGGATGATGGGGCCGTCGGTTGGTATGGACTAACGATGACAAGGGGGCGGCCCGCTTTCGCGATGATAAATGACTCACCAGTAGCTGCTTTCTCCACAAGGGCTGAGAGGTGAGTCTTAGCCGCGTGAATATTGATTGATTCCATATAAATCCCTCCTTAGTCCATCAAGCTTAGTTTAACGGACTAAGGAGGGATTGTCAATAACCGCATTAGGTAGTGAAGTACCGGCTACTTAGCGGCTACTTCGCCCAGTAAGCGCTCCATGGCGACCACATGGTATCGGAAGTGTAATCTTTAAATCCTGAGTCGGTAAGACCGTTTCGGATGAAGTAAGTCGTGATATTGTGGTAGACCGGGATGTAGTACTGGCCGGCCAGGACTACTTCGTCCAAGGCAGCCATTAGATTATTGTCGATGTCCAGGCTGCGTCGCGCTTGCAGGTAAATCTCTTCATAGTCGGGAGGACGGTACGCGCTTACATAAGCCAGGTGATTTGGGTGATACCAGATGAAGTAGGAAATGGTGCTATTCATGACCTGACCCCAGTTGTAGGCAAGCAAACCGTCCCAGCCATTGATCTGAAGATCGGTGATCCTGCCGGCTTCCGGAAACTCAAGATCACAAGTGATGCCGACTTTGCTGAGCATATCCTGAATGAGTACGAGTTGATCCTGGAATACGATTGTCGCGCGCAGGGGGATGGAGAAGCCGTTGGGGTAGCCTGCTTCAGCCAGAAGCGCCTTGGATTTCTCCGGATCGTAAGTCGCCAGCTCCAGGAGCGGATGATTTGGCCCGTATTTATCAGCCGCGGCGAAATTACCGCCGAAACCGGGACTGGTCATCTGTCTGGCGGGCTGCCATATCCCGAAGCCTTTAGCCTCGCAGATGGCTTCCCGGTCGATGGCGTAGGAGATGGCGTTGCGTACTCGTACGTCGTAGAGGGGGTTGTTTTCTTCATCCATGCTGTTTGGGCACATGACGAAGGAGCCTGATCCGCGCGCGTAAGAGTAATCGAAGTCAATGCCCGCGTTAATTAATGTAACAACTTGCTCCGGATTAGATGTGGTGAAGAAGTCGATGCGATCCATGGGGTCGTCGGTCATCAGAGAGGCGTTCTGTATCATCGCGTCTGTGATCCTGTGGTACTCCACGCCGTCCATATAAGGCATGCCCTGCTGCCAATAGTTTTGGTTCCGTTCAAACACGATGCTGGCGCCGCGGTTATGCTGCTTCAAGGTAAAGGGCCCGGTGCCCACAGGATTTTGATTGGCGTACTCCATGCCGTTTTTCATGGCGTTTTCCATGGATATCATCGAATAAGAGTGGGAAGCAAATGTTTGAAACAGCGTATTATTCCAGTTCCCATAGGGGATGATTATCGTATAGTCGTCCGGGGTTCTGATTTGGTCGATCAGCATATCCTCATTATGTCGGTTGTCCTTTTGCCACATCTGCATATTCCACTCGACTACTTCAGAGTTGAGGGGCGAACCATCGGAGAAAACGACGTCGTCTCTCAGGAAAAACGTGACCTCTTGTTTCTCCATGTTGATGTCCCAGCTATGGGCTGTATGGGGCTCGAAAGTGCCGCTTTGCGCGAAGTTTACCAAACCTTCTGAGAAGCAGGTACTCCAGTGTACTGCGGCTACCGGCACCCAGACGTGTCCGAACGGAGCGTCAAAGTCGCCTGTATTGATGATCTTGACAATGCCACCATACTTGTCTTCTCCCATGTCTTTGGTTTCTTCCGTTTGCGTCGGCTGTGAATAATCGTAATTCGTTTGGTAGTCGGCCTGCGGTATGCTCACCGGCTCCTGCGGCTGCTGCGCGCTCCCGCTGCCGCAGGCGGCGACGCCTACTAACATCATCAGGGCAAGAATGATCGTTACGACAACTACAATCGTTTTTTTCATTTGCACTCCCCTTTCATTCACTAAAGCAGAATCAGTCATCCCGCCATGTCTCTTCCGGCAGCCATACAGTACCTGTGCTCCATACGCCAAAGCCTGTATCATGTATGGTATTTCTGATCAAATAATTCGTACTCGTGAAGTATACCGGGATTATTGTCATATTATCCAGGGTGATTTTTTGCAGCTTCTCAACCCAGGATTGCTCAACATATTCCGTCAGTCTCGCATCGAGATAAGTTGGCTCCATATCCGGGGGGCGCCATGCGCTTACGTTAAACTGGTCGTATATATCATACTGCAGATAGTACGAGTCTACCGTATTGGAGAGTGCTGTGAAGACATGACACATCAGGCCTTCCCACCCGTTGTTGCGCAACTCTACAGCAGCGCCTGATTCTGGGAACTCCATCGCCATCTTTATCCCGACGTCCTCGAACATTTTCTGCATCGCCACGGCTATATCTCTGTCTACGCTAGTCATGACATGCATCGTTGAACTGAATCCGTTTGGATACCCTGCTTGAGAAAGCAGTTCTTTCGCCTTCGCCGGATCATAGCTATAATAATTCGGATTGCTTAAATGCCCTTTAAATCCTTCCGGGATGACTTGATCAGCCGGCCAAAGGACGCCAAAACCCCTGGCGTCGCACAGCGCCTCGCGGTCGATGGCATAGGCTATCGCTTGCCTGACCTCCAGCTTGTTGAAGGGAGAATCGGCATTGGCGCTGCTGGGATAGATGCAGATCGAACCGGAAGACCAGGATATCCGGTTTACCGGAGCTCCGCTTTCCATGATTTGCTGAACCTGTTCGCCCAGGTTTGTCGATACAACGTCCACCGCGTCCGCTCCGGTCGATTTCATCGCAGCTACCCTAGCCATAGCGTCCGGCATATACAGAATCTCCACAGCGTCCAGATACGGTTTGCCGGATTTCCAGTATCCATCGTTTCTCTCATACCTTGCGTATGCGCCGGGAACCACTTCGGTTGGCTTAAAGGGGCCGGTGCCATGGGGGTTCATCCTGGCGTAATCCTCACCGTTCTTTTCATAGTTTTCCCTTGAGATATGAGAATAGCAGTGAGTACTCATGGTCGGGAAGAAGCCGTTCCAGCAGAATTCAAGCAGTATGGCGAGCTCGTATTCGCCCCTAACTTCCGCGCCTTTGAAAGAATAGAAGAGCTTCCCGGAGGCAACCTGAGTATTTAAGTTCCACACCGCTGCTTCGGCATTGTACGGTGTACCGTCTGTAAAGTAAATCCCTTCTTTCAGTTTGATTCGGACTTCGGATTTTTCCTGGTCAACCTCCCAGGATTCTGCCAACGCGCCTGTGTATTCGCCACCGAGAGTTTCCAGGAAGAATGAATCGGCCCAAGGCACGCTCTGCGTGACCGCTGGAAATAGATCCCATGGTATCCCGACCATCGCGTTAAGATCGGCACTGCCTGCGATGCGTATCAATCCGCCGTATTTCGGCTCGCCTGATGCAGGTTGGCTTCCGCCGCCACTCCCGGAAGATGTTCCACTACCGGATGATGTAGCGCCCCCGGATGAGCTCCCGCCTTGCGGCGTACCGCTTCCACCGCCTCCGCATGCCGCCAATGTAATTAATAAGGTTAACACGAGTAAAACAATGAGGTATTTCTTCGCCATTGTCTAGCCCTCCTTACTATGGAGTACACCCGGGACAAAAATATCCCGGGTGATTACGCGCGAAAACTATTTTGCTGCCGGAGGATCCTGATACCACAGCATCGGTTTCTTATTCAGATACTCTTTGAATAGCCTCGTATGCGGCGTCTTGATCCCTAGCAACCTGACGGCGTTGCCGCCGAGTATCAAGTTCAGGTCATCCTGAGGAATGTTTAGTCTCCCCAGTTCCCTCAAGGCCCAACCCCAGACGTCGCACTGATGGGACGGCGGCCCGAGGCTGATATCCTGGTTGACATAGGTCTCCGGGACGCAGCCCGGCATCCAGGACTGCGGAGTACACGAGGCGCCCCAATCTGTGCCAAACAAGAGCTTCCCGGCTCCAATATTGGGGTCTTTCAAAGGTTTCTCGTATAACTCCGCCCACCACTGACCGCACTCAAGATAGACATTGTGATGGGAAGCGGCTACATTCAAGCATTTTTCATAGTATTCCGTATAGTAACCGCTGCCCTCGATACCGCCGTGGCACATGATGATGGGTACATCCGGGAATTCGCTGGCGATCTCATGGCAGAGAAGCGGATTGGCAAAGGGATCCTCATAATGCCCCTGAATCCTGGATTGCCATCCCCCCGCGGCATAACCGGAAGGAAATCCCGTATGGTACTCGGCGACGACTTTGTTCTTCTTGATCACTTCAAAATATGCGCAAAGATGCTCAAACCTCTCGGGCCAAGTGATGGGTTTCCCGTCTTTACCTACGCGGGTTCCCCCCGGCAGACCTTCGCCAACCCCTTTATATAGTCCTGAGGAAAGCAATCGGTCGAGGTTTTCCACAGAATCCTTGAGATTCCACGGCTTGCCGCTCTTCCTGGTTTCCTGCTCCGAACAGAAAGCGACAAAACGATCCGGGTGCTCTTTCACGATCTGCGCATTGAGTTCGTTGGTGAAGCTAAACGCCGGCAGCAATACGCAGACGTCTATACTATAACGATCCATATGGTACAGCATCCTTGGCGCGTTGCTGAAAATCGTCGCGCCCGCCGTCATTTCATTCGATAAGGTCGCGTAGTCCGGCGTCACGCCTCGCTTCTGAAACCTCACCGCATGCCGCTGCCCGTGCGTATGTGTGTCTACCGTGAAAATTCCTTTTGCCAAACCCATAGTATAATCCCTCCTATTCGTCTTTTCGGTTCTATCTCTACGCTTAGTTGGATGATTTCCATGCCGAATGGGCAAGCCACTGCGTACCTAAGCCCCAATTCGGATGCCCGGTACCATGCATATTATTCTTCAGGATATGGGCAGTGTACGTATTGTAGATCGGGATCGCGACCATATCATCCAGGACCATTTTGTGTAAATCCTCGGCTTTCTTCGTTTCGACTTCCGGATCCTTTCTCGCCTCGACATACAGATCCATCATAGCCTGAGGCCTCCATACCGTAGGATAATACATATAGGCCGCATCGAAGTAGTACCACCAAAGCTGGAGGATATTGGGGTACACGCCAAACCCCTGTGTCGTGATGCCTTCGAAGCCGTCATAGCGCAGAGTACTTATCGCACCTGCCTCAGGGAACTCCAGATTTGTGCGGATACCCACATCGTCAAGCATACTCTGTATAGCAACGGCGGCGTCTCTATCCGACGTTGTACAATAAAAATCTGTGTTCAATCCGTTGGGGTACCCTGCCTGAGCCAGCAGCTCTTTTGCCTTAGCCGGGTCGTAGGTGAGATTGTACGAATCCGGTAGATGCCCCTGGTATCCTTCCGGTATCAGCTGCCCGGCTTCCGTCCATACGCCAAAACCCCTGGCGGCGACGATAGCTTCCCGGTCAATGGCATAAGAGAGAGCCTGCCTGACTTCCTTCTTCGCGAAAGGCGAACCTTCGTTTCTACTGCTCACATTCAAGCCGGTGGCGCCACCCGGCAGAAACTCGATATAGACGTCGGCGTTATCCCGTAAGAACTCAATCTGCTCGCCACGGGACGTCTGCAGCCAGTCGACGGAGTCGTCGCCTGTTGACAACACCGCCGCGTTTTGCGTCATCACGTCGGACATGGCATAGTACTCGATACCGTCCAGATATGGCTCCCCTTCCCGCCAGTAGCCGTCTCTCCTGGAGAAAGTGACCGTAGCGCCGGGCACGCGGTTTGTGAGAGTGAACGGGCCTGTCCCCACGGCATTTTGAGCAGACGCTTCTTCGCCCATCTTTTCGTAGCTTTCTTTGGAAACCATGACGCTGATCCGGGAAGCAAAGATGCTGATCAAGCTGTTGGACCAGTCATGGAGAAGGACAGCGACTTCATATTTACCCCTGACTTCGGCGCCCTTAATGGCGCTGTCGGCGATACTGCCCTCCATCCACTTTTCTATGTTCCATGCTACCGCTTCCGCGTCGAAAGGAGATCCGTCGCTAAACTGTATGCCTTCATCCAATACAAATACGATTTCCGGTTTGTCCAGGTCGATTGACCAGGATTTAGCCAGAAATGGGAAGTAGTCTCCCCAGTAAGTCTCGAGGATAAGGGCTTCCGCAAAGGGGACAAAAGGCCGATTAAAGGACTGATACATCCACGGGACGCCGAAGGGATCCTGCAAGCTGGCGCCGGTGGCGATTTTCATCACGCCGCCGTACTCCTGACCTTCCGGGCCGCGCTTCTCCCCCGCCGGAGCGGTTTGCCCTCCGGATGAGCTTTGGGGGGTACTCGGCGTACTGCCTGACCCTCCGGAACTCCCTTGCGATGGTTGCGTACTTCCTCCGTCTCCCCCGCTTCCACAGGCGACAAGTATCACCAGCATGAGTAAAACCACAGCTATTGTCGCAATTTTTTTCATTCAGGTAACCTCCTTGTATTAATGTAACCCATCGGCCTGGCGCCACGTTGCGCCTAACTTCCTGGCCGATCAGGATAAGAAAACACCCGGGAAAAAGTTATCCCGGGATGTTTTCAACGCAAAAAACTATTTTGCAGCCGGAGGATCTTGGTACCACAGCAGAGGCTTTTTATTCAGATATTCCTTGAACAGCCTCGTATGCGGCGTCTTGATGTTGAAGAGCCGACAGGCGTTACCGCCCAGGATCAGGTTCAGGTCGTCCTGAGGGATGTTTAGCCTTCCCAGCTCCCTTAGAGCCCAGCCCCATACGTCGCACTGGTGAGACGGTGGCCCGATGCTGATGTCCTGGTTCACGTAAGTCTCGGGCACGCAGCCGGGCATCCAGGACTGCGGCGTGCAGGAAGCGCCCCAGTCGGTGCCAAACACGAGCTTCTCGCAGCCGATGTTGGGATCCTTCAGGGGCTTCTCGTACAGCTCGGCCCACCACTGGCCGCATTCCAGGTACACATTATGATGGGAAGCGGCTACATTTAAGCTCTTCTCGTAGTACTCCAGATAGTATCCGCCGCCCTCTATACCGGCATGCTCCATGATGATGGGGACGTCCGGGTAGGCGGAAGCCACTTCGTGGCACAGCAGGGGATTGGCGCTAAAGATTTCATATCTGCCTTGCCGTCCGCCCGCCCCCGCGTAGCCTGAGGGAAAACCAGTGTGGTATGTGGCGACGATCTTATACTTTCTGCACAGTTCCATGAATTTGAAAAGGGTTTCCTTACGTTCTTCGTAGTCTCTGCCTTCGGAGGGCATGCCCTCGCCGATGCCGATGTATCTTCCGGTAGAAAGCTGTTCGTCCAGATACTTCAGCTGGTCGTCTACGGTAAGCTGTTTCCCTTTGTCCATGGCTTCAAATCTCGCGTCGGCGGCGGAACACATGGCGACAAACCGATCCGGGTTCGCGTCGATCATCTCCAGGTTTGTCTTATTCGTCATACCGAAAGCCGGCAGTAGAACGCAGACGTCCACATTGTAGCGATCCATATGGTACAGCATCCTGGGCGCGTTGCTGAATACGACGGCGTGCCGGGTCATCCCTCGGGCCAGGGTCACGTAGTCCGGAGTCTCCCCCTTCGTCTGAAATCCATACGCGTGCCTTTGTCCGTGGGTATGGGTATCCACCATAAATATCCCTTTTGCCAGTCCCAGGCTTTCATTCGGCGGCGTACAGAAGCCTTGTTTCACAAATGCCATTTTAATACCTCCTCTTACTTGTCTATCCGGCGTGACTTACGTAAGCCGCGATCATTTCTTGGCGGCGGGGGGATCCTGATACCACAGTACAGGCTTCTTATTCAGATATTCTTTGAACAGGCGGGTGTGGGGAGTCTTGATATTGAAGAGCCGGCAGGCATTGCCGCCCAGGATCAGGTTCAAGTCGTCCTGAGGGATATTTAACCTTCCCACTTCGCGAAGAGCCCAGCCCCATACGTCGCACTGATGAGACGGTGGCCCCAGACTGATGTCCTGGTTGACGTAGGTCTCCGGCACGCAGCCGGGCATCCAGGACTGCGGGGTGCAGGAAGCGCCCCAGTCGGTGCCGAATACCAGCTTCTCGCAGCCGATGTTGGGATCCTTGAGGGGTTTCTCATAGAGCTCGGCCCACCACTGGCCGCACTCCAGATAGACGTTCTGATGGGAAGCGGCCACGTTCAGACACTTCTCATAGTACTCCGTATAGTAGCCGCTGCCTTCGATCCCGGCGTGGCAGATGATGATGGGGACGTCGGGGAACTCGCTGGCTACCTGATGGCAAAGGAGCGGGTTAGCCGCGGGCATATCGTAGTGCCCCTGTATCTTCGCCAACCCGCCTCCGGCGTAACCTGAGGGGAAGCCGGCGTGGTACTCGGCTACGACCTTATACTTACGGGCCAGCTCGATGAACCGGCACATATGCTCGAAGCGCTCGTCCCAGGTATTGCCCCGGGAGGGCGTGCCTTCACCAATACCGACGAATAAGCCGGTGTCCAGGAGCCTCTCCACTTCATCCAGGGCGTCTTTGATATCATACTTCTTCTCGCCCCGCATCACGGCGTGCCCCGTCTCCACGGAGTTGCACATGGCGACGAAGCGATCCGGGTGCTCTTTCACCATTTCCATGTTGGTCTTGTTGGTCATCCCGAAAGCGGGCAGCAGGCAGGAGACGTCGATGTTGTAGCGATCCATGTGGTAAAGCATCCTTGGGGCGTTACTGTAGACTTCGGCGTGCATGGTCATTCCGTTGAATAAAGTGGCGTAATCCGGCTTCTCGCCTTTCTTCTGGAACCCATAGGCATGCCTCTGGCCGTGGGTATGCGTGTCCACCATGAAAATTCCTTTTGCCAAACCCATAGTGATAGCCTCCCTTTCTTTCGCGATTAGTGATTATGCGTAATACTTATACTTATTCTTTTCGTATTCGTCCCTGATCCAGGCGTTGCGCTCGCCGACCACCGGGTCGCCGGGCTGCCCCATCAGGTTGCCCAGGAACTCATACCCGCCGCCGGGCGCGTATAGATCCATGACCCGCCGGACTTCCGCGCGTATCCGCTCTTCCGTGATCTCGGGCCAGGAGAGGACGCTGGCGCTGTGTACGCCTGTGCCAAGAGCCAGCTTTCTGCCATACTCCTTCTTGATGCCCAGTATGTCGTTCACCGTCTGCACAGGTTCCCAGGCATTGAAGCCCATATCTACGATATAAGGCACGAATGCCGTAAACTTGCCGCAGTTGTGGTGCTGGGCGGGAAGGCCTGCTTCTTTAAAAGGTTTGATCGTCGCCCGCCACATGGGTTCAAAGATATCCAGGAAAACATCCAGAGATACGAAAGTGGAACGCTCGTGGGCGATGTCGTCCCCGAAGCTGGCTACGTCTGGCTTATAGTACTCCAGATACTTCTTCCCCGTCTCCAAATTCATCTCCAGGAGGAAGTGCATGAGGTCTTTGACCTCTTCCGGCTCCTCGATGCAGGCGATGAGGGCGTTGGTGAAGCCCATGAAGGCCACCAGGGTCTGAAAGTATCCGTGGCAGATACAGCCGCTGCCCAGCCTTGGTTTCGTGGGATCCCAGTTTTCCAAATCTTTCTTCGCCAGGGACGGCCAGTCGATCTGATCCAGTATAGCCGGCCTCTTGATGATGTCCCTCCACTTGCGTATGTCTTCCAGGATGAAGACGCCGGGCTTGGGCAGAGCGCCGTTGTTAGCAATGGGAACACTCTCGTATTCCACACCGAAGTAATTGGTATAGGTACCGTCCGGATTCACCGGCGGCCGAAACGCGGACGGCTCCCTGGACCAGACGCCGGCCCAGTAGGTAGGTACGTATTCGGGGATCTCGCCCTTCATCAGTCTGATATAGTTTTCTTTTTCCGTCAAATGCGCTGCCATAATCATCCTCCTTCGTGTACACAGCGGGGGACATAACGTCCCCCGCCATAAAAACCATTAATTATCGATGGGCCTGATGCCCATGCTCTCCATCCAATTGTCCAATTGATCCAGCATGCGCATTTCGTCCATGTCATTGCGGTCGCCTGGCTGGCTCCCCTCATAGAGCAGTACGCTATAGCCCGCTTCGCGAAGCTGCTTCGCCTGCTCCTTGCGGGTGACATTGCAGCCTACGCCGCTGCGCCACAGGGCAAATAAAGCGCCGTCCGCCTGATAGATCTCGGCAAACTCATTGATCGCCAGGGGCTGGATGTATTCGTCGCCCTTGTAGTGATGGACCCTGACGTCCGTCTCTGTGCGGCGGAAGACGTCCTCCCTGGTGAGGGGCTTCTCTTCCTTGCTGACGGAAGGATACTGCCTTTTCTGTATCGTGCCCTCGGGGGTCTTCTCCATGGCGTGGAATAATCCGTTGGAGTACTGGGAACCGATGCATACCGCGCCGTACTTCTGCTCCATGTAGCGGTAGTACTTCAGATAATGCCACGGTGGCGGATGAGCCTCCATCCAGCGGAACTGTTCGTTCCCCACCGCCGCGATCTGGTTCTCGGCGCGCCACTTGACCTCATCCCGAAACATTTTCCAGAAAGCGTTCCTCTCGTCCGGCTCCAGGGGGGTCAGGTTGCCCAGGGTATAGAAGGAATACAGGTCTTTCACCGACAGAGGCGTCGGTTTGAAGGTCATGTAGTAGGAGACGTCTACCTGGTACTGCATGAAGTCGCCTCTCATGTCCGACTGGCTGGCCATCAGCTCCTCATTGAACTTCTGACCGAAGATGCGTTCCACATCGTTGACTTCTTTCAGCGTGCACCAGGACCGGTGGTACCGCATCACTTCCTCCCGCGCGGGGTCGTAGTCCCCAAGGTACATGCACGCGTCGCCCTGCCAGCGGGGTATGGGCGAGAAGTCTCTCGCCTGCTCGCCGCGCTTCGTATGCTGGTCGCAGACACAGGGGATAAAAGCTACGAACTTGCGGTAGGGGAAAGGGCTGCCGTCCTGCTGATAACCCAGGAACTGCGACCCCCAGCAGTTATTCACATAACCGCAGAGCTCGCGTCCCCAGCCTCTGACTTCGCAGGCCAGGCGGCACTGCCGGGCAAAGGAGTCGCTTTTGTTCGCGATCATGGAGCCTGCCGGGTTGTCTTCAATAATGGTGACGGCGGGAAACGCGAAAGCCCAGGCGCCCGCGCCCTGGCCGACGACCTTCTCCTTGCTCTCGATGGATTGCTGCCACTTTGCTCGAAGCTCTTTAGCTTTATTCCATGAGTCCAGAGGCCTGGTTTCCCATTTTGTTGCTTTTGCCATATTTTTCCTCCTTTCATACTGCTAGATGGGGCGCTGCCCCATACCCCGTCGCTCCGCGCGGCTAAGCCACGCTACGCTCCATAAGCTGCC
>Ga0082212_10004428_pt1 | contig 19491 bp, 14 predicted proteins | sample TergutNt197P3_FD_71548 | JGI IMG/M metagenome (GOLD analysis project Ga0082212, IMG submission 71548) | Neocapritermes taracua P3 segment gut microbial communities from Petit-Saut dam, French Guiana - Nt197 P3 | ecosystem: Host-associated > Arthropoda: Insects > Digestive system > Gut ... | reverse complement strand
GTTACAGTTCAGAGGGGTATCCGGGAGACTGCCTTTTTTGAGGCTGAACTTATAGCAGGAGGCGGTAGCCACTGCTCATGTACCCTGGAACATTCGTAGAAGCCTCAAAAAAGCATCTCCCGGATACCCCTCTGAACTGTAATGTACGTTACTCTGTCCTCAGCGCGACGACAGGGTCTTTCTTCGCCGCGACGCGTGAGGGGATGAGCCCCGCGATCACGGACAGGACCATACTTATTACGATCAGGATCACACCGCCGTTGAGCGGAAGTATGGCGACATGGTTGATCTCGGTCAGCCTCAGGATGATAGCGTTCGCGGGTATGCACAAGAGCAGTGTGACGATGATGCCAAGCGCTCCCGCGACAAAGCCGATGATGAGAGTCTCCGCGTTGAACACTCTGGACACGTCTCTCTTTGAAGCCCCGATGCTGCGCAGGATGCCTATCTCCTTTGTCCGCTCAAGAACAGAAATGTATGTGATAATTCCGATCATGATAGACGATACGACCAGAGATATTGATACGAACGCTATAAGAACATAGCTGATTGCGTTGATAACAGTCGTAACGCTGCTCATCAGCAGGCCGACATAGTCTGTATATGTGATTTGAAATTCTTCGTCTACGCTGTCGTTATAGTCGCTTATATACTGGATGATGGCTTCCTTGTTTTCAAAACTGGAAGGGTAGATGCTCACCGAAGCGGGGCTGTCGATGCTTGTTATCCCAAGCGTCTTCAGGTTGCCGTCATATGTCGCGTTGCTGCCGGAAGCCGTTGCGAACGAGTTGAACTGCTCGACTATCCTCTCGTCCGGGGCGCCCGCGTCGCGCATGACCGATATGAGGTCAATCGCCTGCTCCTGATCTTCACCGCTGAGCGACATGGCGTATGAATAAACATCGTCGATCGTCGAGAACATTGGGACGCCGGTTTCACCGAAAGCGAGACCGCTGAAGACGTCTGTATCCGGTGCTTCCAGTTGCTCGCGCACAATCGCGGAGTCGTTCGTTTTGTCTATAAGCAGCTTTGTCAGAGCGCTTGTATAGCCGATAGACCCTCCCGGCGCTGTGGTAGCCGCGTCCGGGCTGGGGCGGAGAATTCCGACGATGTTGAGCGGTACGGAGTTAGCGTATACGCGCGACATGTGAGCGAAATCGTCCGACATGTCCACCCAGCCGCCGTCAGTTTTTGCGTACTTGTCGTAGGGGAGTACTACGCGGTAGCTGAGCGCCAGAATCTCGTCATATGTGTAACTGAGATTGCGGTCTATTTGGATGTTATCTTCACTGAAAATCGCCTCGTAGAACTCCTGAAGGTCGGAAGGCCCGCGCAGGCCCAGCGAGTAGAGCATGAGATCCGTGATCCTGTTGTTCTCGCTTACGATCAGCACAACGTCATTTGCGCCCACGGGCCATTTTCCTGCAATAAGGTCGTACTGCGACTCGAGAAACTCCCGGTTGTCGATCATTTCGGACCAGGTGCTGTAGTTGCCCATCATCATCGAGGAAGATAAAGCGCCGGACTCGCTTGCCACGCCCCCGCCCACATTGAATGCTTCAAACACAGGGTTAGGGTTGACCTGGATCGCGCCTCCGTAGCCGTCTTCCATGAACAGGTTCAGGCTCAGGCCGTACCCGTATGAGATCGCGGTGACGAGCGGGTTCAGTATTGCGGAGTCTTCGTCAAGCTTTGCTTTGAACCGCGTGAGGTCGTTCGTCTCCACGCTTCGCTTGACCGTGTTAGTGATGCGGGACATCATGCTGCTAACGTAGATCCTGTCCAGAGGGCGTGGTTCGGGCGTTGTATACTCGCCCCGCCGGCCGCCCGGCTGCATACTGTCGTCATCGGGCTGAAAAAAGCTGCTGAGATCGAATGTCTCCGATTCAATAGTGATCGGATACGAAGACAGAGTCTCCTCCTCGACACGTGATATGTACGTCTGCAGACCATTGGATAGTGAGAGTATCAGCGCTATACCGATAATGCCTATGCTCCCCGCAAAGGCGGTGAGGAATGTGCGCGTCTTCTTCGTCATCAGGTTGTTCAGACTCAGAGACAGCGCCGTGAAAAACGACATAGAAGGGCGTTTACCTTTTGCGGAAGGTTCCGCTGTCTCGTCAGCAGGGGGCGCCTCCGCGGCGGAATCGCTGGTCACGAGCCCGTCCAGCAGGCGGACGATGCGGGTGGAATACCTGTCGGCGAGGTCAGGGTTATGCGTGACCATAATGACGAGAGTCTTTTTCGATATCTCCTTGAGTATTTCCATGATCTGTATACTCGTCTCGCTGTCCAGCGAGCCGGTTGGTTCGTCTGCAAGCAGTATATCAGGATCGTTTACAAGCGCGCGCGCGATCGCGACGCGCTGCATTTGCCCGCCGGAGAGCTGGTTCGGCTTTTTATACGCCTGATCGGCAAGACCGACGCTGTCGATGACGGCTTTAGCTCTGGCGGTACGCTCCGCCTTTGAAACGCCGGTGAGCGTCAGCGCGAGTTCCACATTCGAAAGAACGGTCTGGTGCGGGATCAGGTTATATGTCTGGAATACAAAGCCGATGGAGAAGTTCCGGTAGGCGTCCCAGTCGGCGTCGCGGTAATCCTTTGTGGATGTGCCGTTAATGATAAGGTCGCCGCTTGTGTACTGATCGAGCCCTCCGATGATGTTCAGAAGCGTGGTTTTTCCGCAGCCGGACGGACCAAGGACACAAACAAACTCGTTTTCATGAAAGTCGAGACTTACGCCTTTCAATGCTTCAACGGTCGTTGTGCCCGCCTTATAATTCTTTGTGATGTTTTTAAGTTGCAGCAATGTAACGACTCCTCACTGGATTATGCATTATTACAGCCCGGAAGGCACGCCCCGGGCTTCGGACACGCGCGGAATGACTGTCTGCAATAGTATCAGACTTTTCCTGTGCAGATGTTAACTTAATGTTAATTTGCAGTAACTGTTCAGGCGCCCCCTGAACAGTTGCGATCTGTGATCGGCGCGCTTTCAGTCGAATGAAATATCCAACTCGTCGAGAGTAAGCTCAAAAGCGGGAATGAAATGCTCTATGAAGTAATCGACCTCAGGCATTTGCAGTGCTGTGAGCTTTTCCAGGGTTTGCTTTGCAGCCTGCCTGAACTCAGAGTTTCCGGTATTAAGCTCCTCAAGGCACTTCACATACGCAGCCAGTTTGTCCGCAGCTGCGATCAGAGCGGAGACGGAATCATTTTCACCGGATGAAAGAAGCGGCTCGTACGCGCTGCGCATTTCAGCAGGCAACGCTGAAAGCAGCCTGTCAGCGGCTTTTGACTCGACCCGCTTGTAAGCTGAGAGTATCTCCGGATCGTAGTATTTGATCGGCGTCGGCAGGTCCCCTGTAAAAATCTCGGAAGCGTCGTGGAACAAAGCCGCCGCAGCCACCGAGCCTGGATCGGAGCTCAGGCCCAGCGTGTCGCGCCGTATCACGGCAAGCGCGTGAGCGATCACGGCGACCATATGCGAGTGCTCCTGAACGTTCTCGGCGGAGCTGTTTCGCATTAGCGACCAGCGCGTTATGTTTTTCATGCGTGAGATGAAAGCAAAAAAGCTATACTGCATGTTGTCCCTCTACTCCTGTGCTCCGCGCCCCAGTTTACCCGCTACGGCTTTCTTTTTCCATCCGCCTGTGAAGAACCTTGTATATGATATGGCGATCGCGAAGAACCAGCCGAACGGGGTCGAAACCCACGCCGCATTGTATCCGAGCCAGCCAATGGCGACTGTGAGGTATCCGACAAGTATCCTCATGGCAAGCGCTGTCAGAGTGGTTGCCGACTGTACGACTGTATCTCCGGAACCCTGCAGAAGCCCGCCGAGCGTCATATAGCATGAGAACATCCAGAAGAACAGTGTCAGGAACCTGATTTGCTCAATGCCGATACTAAGGGCGCTGTCGGTCAGCCCGAATAACGAAACTACCTGCGAGGCGAAAATATTCAGTAACACGCATATCACAATTGTTATGGATAAAGACATAATAAGTGAATCGCGCAGCCCGCGCTTGACACGGTCGATCCGTCCGGCGCCTATGTTCTGCCCGGTGAAACTGGCAAGCCCGGACTGGAAGCCCATGATAGGCACGTACACGAAGCTGTCAAGGCGCATTCCCGCGCCGTATGCGGCGATGATGCCGGGCGCCGTACTGCCGAAGCCGTTGACAAGTCTTTGCATGGAACCGTTACCGAACGCGACCAGGCTTTGCTGTATCGCGATCGGTATTCCAAGCCTTGCCATCGTGCCGGCGATCTTCCTGTTCCAGTGATCGCCTGCTCTGATATACGGGAAGCGCCGTCTGAGGTAGGTGTACGAAATCGTGGCGCATACGACCTGCGCAATGACAGTGGCGATCGCGGCGCCTTCGACGCCCCAGCCGAACACCACTATGAAAAGCAAGTCAAGGGCGGTGTTGAGCATCGTAGCGATGATAAGAAACAGCAGTATAGCTTTCGAGTCGCCGAGACCGCGCAGAATCGCGGCCATGCCGTTATATACAAACTGGAAAAAAAGCCCCAGCGCATATATCCTGAAATATGAGATCGCATACGGTATGACGTTTTCAGGGACGCTAAGGACTGTCCGCAGCATGAAAGGGGTGATTATCAGAGCGATAGCAGTCAGCAGCAGCCCGCATGCCCCAAGCAGTAACAGGGCAGAGTCTATCGCAACAGGCAAGCTGTCATGTTTACCGGCGCCGAAGTACTGGGATATGACTATTCCGACGCCGACGGACAGGCCCATTGCCAGAGCGAGAAACAGGAATGTCAGCGGCTGGCAGGTTCCCACGCCTGCAAACGCTGTCTCTCCTACGAAGTTTCCGACTACGATGCCGTCGACAGTGTTGTACAACTGCTGAAGCAGATTACCCGCCATGATCGGCAGAGTGAATATCAGAATGAGTTTCCACTCTTTACCGGTTGTCATATCCCTTTTCAAAAGAACAACTCCCTTATTTTTAGCATGGGGCTGTGTAATGCGCTTCAAACCGCGCTCCGTACCCATGCCGGACCGCTATGTGTAAAGTTTTGCGATATTTCTATACGACAAGGCTGCTCATGAGCTTTACATAGAATCCGGCACGGGCCAAACCCATGTATGGTCTGAGCCAAATCTGAATGACCGGAAGAGAAAACGGCGTCCTTAATAATAGCACTACCAGTATATCAACGATAAACCAGCCGAGAAAAGAGATGTCAAGCAGGAAAAGTTCAAGCTTATGGCCGGACATAAGGCGACCGGATTCCCTTATGCACTGCAAGACGCCTTTTCCGGGATCGTCAAGCAGTATGTAATACGCCTGCCTGTAACGGTAATGCGCAGCGATTCCGGGAAAGATCAGCAGCAGCGTCCACAGCGCGGTAAGTATCAACGTTATTATTGCGATCATCAGGATCTTACCGAAGAAGAGAAAGCCGTTCAGGACGTCTCTATATTCGCCTTTCTGGCCTCGTATGATTTTTAGGCAATAGCTAATGAAACCGACGTCAAGAATCGGAGTCAGGAGCCATATGACCACGGCAAGTGCAGCGCCGGACGGCCTGAAGCTCGAGAGCAGCATGTCGTAGCCAATGAACTCCCCTTCAGCAAGGCGGTCAAGGATCTGCTCGAACGCAGCTGCCGTACCCGGAAGCCTGCTCCGCAACTCCGAGATCACGGTAATGCATATTATGTATATAATACTGATGAAAAAAATCCCCGGAGCATTCTCAGCAATGCGTTTTCTGGCTCCGGATTTCAGTTCCAAACCGGACATATGTTCGGCAGCTCCCCTTTGCATGTCGACTTAGCAGGAATCATTATAGCATAAGATTGAAAATAAAGCGACTCTGTAGTGTAACGTTAACGTTTACAGTTCAGAGGGGTATCCGGGAGATGCTTTTTTGAGGCTTCTACGAATGTTCCGGGGTATATGAGCAGTGGCTACCGCCTCCTGCTATTACATCAGCCTTAAAAAAGGCAGTCTCCCGGATACCCCTCTGAACTGTAACAGCCATGGCGGCAATTGGTTTTTCGTACACATTTTCACTTCCAATTCGACGGAAAGTGTTGTATACTTTCAAGAAACTACTGAAGCCGGAGGTGTTGAGTTTGACAGATGGTGACGCCGGAAAAAAGGCTGCTTACAAACGGATACTGCTGAAGATCAGCGGGGAAGCGCTTGCGGGCGAGAAAAGAACCGGATTGGATTTTACTGTCATAAGACGCGTCTGCGACGCAATCAAAAAGTGCGTCGATCTTGGCGTTGAGGTTGGAATCGTTGTAGGCGGAGGTAATTTTTGGAGAGGCGTTCAGGACGGTGGCGGAAAGATCGAGAGAACGCGCGCCGACCATATGGGGATGATGGCGACTGTTATGAACTGCCTTGCGCTCGCCGACATGCTTGAGCAGATGGAGGTACCGGTTCGTGTGCAAACCGCGCTGGAAATCAAAGCAGTCGCTGAACCATATATAAGGCTGAAGGCTGACAAGCACCTGAAGAATGGACGCGTAGTCATATTCGGCTGCGGGACAGGCAGCCCGTACTTTTCGACAGACACCGCCGCAGTACTCAGAGCCGCTGAAATAGGAGCGGATGTGATACTTCTGGCAAAGAATGTTGACGGCGTGTATACAGCGGATCCGAAACTTCATCCCGACGCTAAAAAACTTGACTCGATATCATACAGCGACATGCTTGCGCAGCGTCTGGCAGTCATGGATTCTACAGCAACATCGCTTTCAATGGACAACGAGATCCCGGTCATTCTTTTTGCTCTGGAGGATACCGAGAACATAGTGCGCGTGGTTACCGGCGAGAGAGTCGGTACACTCGTCAGGTGACAAAATAAATCGCTATCGTTGGAGGGTAAGACTATGTATGAAGAATATGAGAGTAAAATGGTCAAAACACTTGAGGTTCTGCAATCGCAGTACTCCTCAATACGTGCCGGACGGGCAAATCCATCCGTTCTTGATCAAATCAAAGTCGATTATTACGGTACGCCCACGCCTATCAATCAAATAGCGTCGATCTCCACTCCTGATCCGAGGACACTACTCATTCAGCCTTGGGATGCGTCCAGCCTTAAGCTTGTCGAGAAAGCGATAATCTCGTCTGAGCTCGGTATTAACCCCGCGAGCGACGGAAGGATGCTGCGGTTGATTTTTCCGCAACCGACAGAAGAGCGCCGCAAGGAGCTGATAAAGCAGGTACATAAAAATGCGGAGGAGTCAAAAGTAGCCATTCGCAATATTAGGCGCGACGCGGTCGAAGTCTATAAAGCTCAGAAGAAGAAAAGCGAGATCACAGAAGATGATTTAGCCGACACTGAGAAGGACCTTCAGAAGCTTACCGACAAGTACACTGCGGAAATAGATAAAATTGCAGACAAGAAAGAGTCTGAGATAAAAGAGATATAATGTTTCGTAGCCTTAGGAAAAATAAGCAGGCCCGGGAGCCGGACGGGCTCCCGCGTCATATTGCCATCATAATGGACGGGAACGGGCGCTGGGCTGTAAGACGGGCGATGCCGCGCACTGCCGGCCACGCTGCCGGAGCCGAAGCTTTTCGCCGCATTGCGACATACTGCAAGGATATCGGAATTGAGTACCTGACTGTATACGCTTTTTCCACAGAAAACTGGAAGCGTTCTGCGGACGAGGTCTCTGCAATAATGGGGTTGCTGGAGAAATACCTTACGGAAGCCATTGAGAAGATGGAGCGGAATCAGGTTAGAATGAGGTTTTTTGGAGACACAAGCATTCTGCAGCCGTCACTCAGGGATCTGATAGCAAGGGCTGAAGAATTATCTGAAGTATTCAGCGGCGTGCAGGTCAACATGTGCATCAATTACGGCGGACGGGCGGAAATACTTCGCGCAGCGGAAGCATATGCTTGCGATATAGCCTCGGGAAAAACATCCGGCAGCTTATCTGAGGGTGACTTTTCCGCTTATATGTACTCGTCCGGAATACCGGATCCGGATCTGATCATCAGGCCCGGCGGTGAAATGCGCACTTCAAACTTTCTGTTGTGGCAGTCGGCGTATTCTGAGATGTATTACACTGACGTCCTGTGGCCTGATTTTAATAAAAAGGAACTGGACAGCGCAATACTGGCGTATCAGAGCAGAAAGAGGCGGTACGGCGCGGTATAGTATCCGAGACCGGAAGAGGCGGTATGGCGCGGTATAGTATCCATAGCGGGAAGAGGCGGTACGGCGCGTGATACAGGCAATGCAGCCGCTGCCCCGGTGGTTGCGTGGAAAGAAGTTGGAGTAAGCATGAAAAACAGGTTAATTGTCGCGGCTGTGTTTGTCCCGCTCCTTGTTATTATTATATTCTTTCTGCCGGAATACATTTTCACAGTCGCGGTCGCAGTCATTTGCGTTATATCGACATATGAGTTTCTTCACGCCACCGGGCACAGAGGGCGCGAAAGAATCAGTATTTACAGCGCATTCTCCGCCGCGCTCATACCTGTCGGGGTTTATTTTGACGTCAGCGCGCTCGTCTTCCCCGCGGTTCTTCTGATAATGCTGTGCCTGCTGTTTGTTGAGGCGATGAAGTCGTTCGGCAAGAAAAAACAGTTGACGTTCTCTCAGATAGCAATGATACTTTTCGGCAGCGTGATAATTCCTTACCTGCTGTCGAGCCTTATCGGACTCAGAAAGCAGCCGGAAGGCAGGCTGCTCGTGCTGCTGCCCATGATTTCAGCGTTTGTAACTGACGCCGGAGCATATTTCTCAGGGCTTATGTTTGGAAAGAAACCTGCATTTCCGCTGATTAGCCCGAAAAAGACAGTTGAAGGCTACGCAGGCGGCCTTGTTACAGGAACAGCGGCTGTTCTGCTGTACGGCGCTGTGATCATTCTTACCACAATGCATGATGTGAGCTTTGGAGCGCTTGTCCTGTGCGGGGTAGTCGGAGCTGTGGTCACAGAGTTGGGAGATCTGGCTTTCTCGCTTATCAAGCGGGAGTTTGAAATAAAGGATTACGGCCGTCTGCTGCCGGGTCACGGCGGGATACTTGACAGATTTGACAGCATGGTGTTCGCGGCGCCTGTGATCTGGCTGTTAGTAAGCGTGATCCCTGTGCTGACCGTTCTTTAAGGAGTATAGATGTCAGACGTGATCTCACTGCTCGGATCTACCGGCTCAATAGGCAGGCAGACGTTGGAGACAGTAGAGTATTTAGGACTTCGAATCAGCGCGCTGAGCGCCGGGGCAAATATCGCGCTTCTTGAAGAACAGGTAAGGCGCTTTAAACCGGCAATAGCTGCTGTATATGATGAAGCTGCTTGCCGTGACTTCAAGGTGAGAGTCCGCGACACTACCGTACAGGTCCATGCCGGCGCCGAAGGCCTTATTGAAGCAGCTTGTGCCGAAGGAACTGATACAGTACTTGTAGCTACTGTCGGGATGGCCGGATTATTGCCGACGCTTGCTGCAGTTAAGCTTGGAAGACGTATCGCGCTTGCAAATAAGGAAACTCTTGTTTGCGCCGGTGAAATCGTTATGGCGCAGGCTTCGCAGTACGGCGCTGAGATAATACCTGTCGATTCAGAACATTCGGCGATATTTCAATGCATTAAAGGAGAACCGCGCGAGAGCGTAAAACGCATTATTCTCACAGCGTCCGGGGGACCTTTTCGCGGGTATTCACTCAGCGAACTTGAATCTGTGACCCCGGAAATGGCGCTAAAGCATCCGACTTGGAAAATGGGTGAAAAGATAACAATAGACTCCGCTACTCTGATGAATAAAGGTTTTGAGGTCATCGAGGCTGCGCACTTGTTTTCCGTCGCTCCGGATAACGTCAGCGTCGTCATTCATCCCGAGAGCATAGTTCACTCAATGGTGGAATTTTGTGATAATTCCATCGCGGCGCAATTGGCGGCGCCCGATATGCGTCTTCCGATACAGTATGCGCTCACATATCCGGCGAGATGTTCGTCTGCTGTGCAGGCGCTCGATATCAAGCGTATGTCCGGGATGACGTTTGAAGAACCTGACTTTAGCTCCTTTCCATGCCTTGGGCTTGCGTTCGAAACGGCAAGCAAACAGGGTACGTATTGCTCAGTACTTAACGGAGCGAATGAAGCCGCGGTTGAACTGTTCCTGCGGGGAAGACTCAGTTTCCCGGGCATTTACGAGGCTGTTCGCTGCGCGGTTGAGAGCATAGATAATGTTACATCGCCGTCGGTCGAAGAAATAGTCATGGCTGGAGAATCTGCCAAACGGTTCGTTTTTGAAAGGGTATAACCGGATCATGTATATCATTGTTGCAATAATCGCGTTTGGAGTGCTTATCACAGTACATGAACTGGGGCACTTTACGGCAGCTAAAGCTCTCGGAGTCAGAGTTAACGAGTTTGCGATAGGCATGGGGCCAAAGCTGTTGAAGAAACAGGGAAAGGAGACGCTGTACTCGCTGCGGGCGCTTCCTCTGGGCGGCTTCTGCGCGCTTGAAGGAGAAAACGGAGATTCGGCTGACGCGCGATCCTTCGGTATGCAGAAAAGGTGGCGGCGCATTGTGATCCTCGCCTCCGGAAGCGTTTCAAACATTTTACTGGGGTTCATTATCGTAATCATCCTTGTTTCAGGTATGAAAAGTTTTACCGGAACTACAATAACGAAACTCGAGGATGGTTTTCCCAATAAGGGTGTTGATGGACTTATGGCAGGTGACACAGTAATCTCCATTAACGGAGAGCGGCTTTACTATATCGATGACTTCAGGTTGTTTATGCAGATATACGATAACGGAAAGGTCGATCTTGTTATTCGGCGCGATGGCGAATCAATCAAGCTTAATGAGTTCCCGATGGAGCGCAGAGAATATACAGTAGATGGAAAGACGGAGCTTCGATTTGGCATCACAATGAACAGAATCGAAGGAAATGCCTGGGAGAAACTGAAATTCTCGTGCTACTCAGCGTATAATTATATCAGACTTGTCCGCGTGAGCCTCGCTCAGTTAATAAGCGGAACTGTCGGAGTCCGTGATCTTTCCGGCCCTGTTGGAATCATTGACGCGATGAACGATGTAGGCAGGTCTTCTTCAACAGCATTGGAAGCTTTAGCGAGTATAGCGAACTTCACGGCAATAATCGCAATAAATATCGCCGTAATGAACCTATTACCGATCCCTGCGCTGGACGGAGGCAGAATTGTGTTCATAATCATCACCTGGATCATTGAAAAAGTGATACGCAGGCGCGTCGACCCCAAATACGAAGGGTATATCCACACAGCCACTATGGCTCTTTTGATGGGGCTTATGGTGTTCATTCTTATCAACGACGTCGTAAAGATCGTAAGCGGGTAACGGAAAGGAAAAAATGAGCAGCAGGAGATGCATTTACGCGGGCCCGGTGAAAATAGGCGGGGGCGCGCCAATTACAGTACAGTCTATGACAACAGTAAAAACGTCCGATATCTCTGCGGCAGCTGCTCAGATAAAGCTGCTCGAGGAAGCAGGATGCGATATAGTCAGGGTAGCGGTCCCTGACGAGGCGGCTGCGAACGCGATTTTTGAGTTAAAGAAAAACTCAGGAGTCCCGATCGTCGCGGATATTCACTTTGATCACAAGCTGGCTATCCGTGCGGCTGAAGCAGGCGCGGATAAAATCAGAATAAACCCGGGAAACATCGGCGGCGGCGATAAAGTGCGGGAAATTGCCGGCGTCTGTACTAAGAAGGGACTCCCGATTCGAATCGGCGTAAACGGAGGCAGTATAAGCCGCGCCATACTTGAAAGACACGGAGGAGTCACAGCCGAGGCGATGTATGACAGCGCTATTGAACACATTAGCTTGCTCAACATGTATGACTTTGACGATATTTGCGTATCTGTTAAAGCTTCTTCCGCTCCCCTGACTATCGCGGCATACAGACTTCTTAGCGAGAGAACGGACTATCCGCTTCATTTGGGCGTCACTGAAGCGGGGACAGAGTACATGGGACTTGTAAAATCGGCGGTCGGAATCGGAACATTGCTTAGCGAGGGGATAGGAGACACAATTCGCGTGTCACTGACCGCGCAGCCCGAACGTGAGGTCAAGGCAGGGCTTGCGATACTGAGAGCAGTTGGCTTACGGGAAGGATATGAGCTCATTTCATGCCCGTCATGCGGGCGCTGCGGGATAGACCTGATACCTATCGCAGAGTCTGTTGAAAAGCGGCTTGCAGGTCTTGGCATGAATTTAACTGTTGCAGTTATGGGATGCGCTGTGAACGGCCCGGGAGAAGCAGCTCAGGCTGATTACGGTATAGCGGGAGGCGCCGGTGAAGGCGTTTTGTTCAAAAGAGGCAGGATAATAAAAAAAGTCCCGGTGGATATGCTCATAGACGAGCTTTTTTTGATGATCGAAAGTGGTGAAAGTAAGCGTTGAATGATAAGAAACCGGTGTATTTATATAGTATGTTTCCTTTCATCAGGGATAACAACAGATTTTCGGCAGACTTCAGCGAAGCGAGGGTTGTCTCAGCTCAAATAGATAGCGAGACGTCTGTGCTGAACATGACATTGTCGCTGACTCAGCCGGCGTCTCCTCTTGATATCGGAATACTCGAGAGCCTTATCTCCGGTGAGTACGAACTGTCCGCTAAGGTAACAGTTGTATTCCCGCGCGGCGATATGCCCGCAAGCAGTGAAAAACCAGTTGAAAGAACTCAGGAAAAAAGAGCGGACACAGGTCAAGCCATCGCAGCAAGCCATGCCGTCTCCGCAGGCTATGCCGTCTCCGCAACCAGAGCGCAGAATCTGCATGCCACGACTTCGGCCGCAGAGGGAAAAACGCCGCAAGGTAAAATTCTGATGGGTAAGCGAACGCGGGGGAAAGTAAGACCGATGAATGAGGTTACGCTTGAACTCGGCAAAGTGACGGTATGCGGTGAAGTATGTGCTGTTTCAAGCAGGTACATAGAAAAAAGCAGAGCATGGGTCCTGAGTTTTGATTTGACTGATTACTCGGGTACCATTCATGTTTCGAAATTCCTTACCAGCAACGACGCGCGCGCGGTGGCAAACAGCATTAAGACCGGAATGTGGCTGACTGTTTCCGGCACACTCAGCATAAGTAATTATGACGGAGATCTTATGCTGGCCCCTGTTGGAATTGTGACAGCAGCGCACACCAAAAGAGCCGATACTGCCGCGGAGAAACGAGTGGAACTGCACCTGCATACGAAGATGTCCGCTCTTGACGCCGTTACGGATACCGCCGGTGTAATAAAACGCGCTGCGCAATGGGGGCATCCGGCAATTGCCATAACTGACCACGGTGTTGTTCACTCATTCCCTGACGCTGCCGAAGCAGCTGCCGCAGAGGGGGATAGCCTGAAGGTCATCTACGGAGTTGAAGGATACTTCCTCAATGACATAGAATACACAACAGCAGTCTACGGATGCGGAGACTCATTTGAAAGTGAGTATGTCGTATTCGATATTGAAACATCAGGATTATCCGCTGTCGAAGACGTAATATTGGAAATCGGAGCTGTACTTGTAAAGGACGGAAATGAGCTTTCCCGATTCCACACATTCGCAGATCCGGGAATGAAAATTCCATATAACATTACTGAACTCACAGGCATTAAAGACGCTGACGTCGCGGGAGCTCCGCCGCAAAGAGAAGCGGTCACGAACTTCCTCGATTTTGCAGGAGGCAGGCCTCTTGTTGCGCATAATGCCGGGTTTGACGTAGGATTCATTGACGAGGCATGTGTGAAACATGGCATTCAGAGCAGCTATATCGCTTCAGAAGGAACCGGGAGAGCGGAGAATACCGCGAATACGGAGAATACCGCGAATGCACGGAATGCCGGGAATGCAGCGAACGTCACAGAAACCGGGAACGCAATGGACGCAGGGAATGCCGGTGACGCCGGTATTGCGGGTGTTGAGATTACGCAGGCTGATTCACGAGCTGCTGAACCATTGCTCACTGACGCAGCCAAATACAGGCAAAATGCAAGCGTATCTTCTTTTGCGCACCGCTACATTGACACGCTTGCAATGGCAAGAGTGTTGCTGCCAGAGCTGAAAAACCACAGGCTGGACACTGTCGCCTCGTATTTTGGACACGAGAGTTTCAGCCATCACAGAGCTTCCGATGATGCTGCCGTGACAGCGGACATTTTCTATAAGCTTCTTAAAATGCTCAGTGCGTCAGGAGTGAATTCGCTTGATCAGGTAAACGATTTTCTGTCGATGAAGTATGGCGACGCGGATAGAAGAGGGCGGATCAGGTATAAGCACATCATACTGCTTGCGCAGAATCAAGTAGGGCTTAGAAACCTATATAAACTCATCACCGTAAGTCATCTTGATGATTTTAACAGATACCCATGTATACGAAAAAGCGTTTTGATGAAGCATCGCGAGGGGATAATAATCGGTTCAGCCTGTGAGTCGGGTGAGATATTCGAGCTTGTATCAGAAAAGCGGAGCTCTTTTGAGCTTCACAGGCTTGCGGGCTTCTACGATTATCTGGAAATACAACCTATCTGCAACAACATGTTCATGATCTACGGCGACAAACCAAAAGCCGGCGATGAGGAAGAACTGCGTTCATTCAACAGCAGGATCGTCGAACTTGGCAGGCAGACAGGAAAGCCGGTTGTCGCAACGGGTGACGTTCATTTTCTTGATCCGGAGGATGAGATCTTCAGGCATATTCTGCTTACCTCTAAGGATTTCGACAACGCGGATGATGATTTACCGGTCTTTTTTAAGACGACCGGTGAAATGCTTGAAGAGTTTGCATATCTTGGCGAGGACGTCGCATATGAGGTGGTAGTAAAAAACTCACGCATGATTGCCGGAATGATCGACACAGTCAGCCCGCTGCCGCCGAAAAAGAAGCTTTTTGCGCCAAAGCTGGAAGGAAGCGCAAATGAGCTTCAGAGCATTGTTAACGCAAGGTTGAAAGAGTTATACGGCGAAAACCCGCCGGCTCTGGTTAAAGAGCGCGCGGATATCGAACTGGGTGACATACTTGAACGCCGTTATGACGTGATCTACATGACCGCGCAAAAGCTTGTCGCCGATGCAAAAAGGCACGGGTATCTTGTCGGTTCCCGGGGAAGCGTCGGGTCGTCGCTCATCGCTTTTCTTGCCGGCGTTACAGAGGTGAATGCCTTGCCGGCTCATTATCGATGCGGGAGTTGCCGTTCATCCGATTTTGAAGCAGGAACCGGTTACGGCTGCGGCGCTGATATGCCTGACGCCGTGTGCCCTGTCTGCGGAGAGCAGTACTCAAAGGACGGGTTCAACATTCCGTTTGAGACGTTTCTTGGGTTCGGAGGAGATAAAGTACCGGACGTAGACCTGAATTTTTCCGGTGAGTACCAGGCGCAGGCGCATCGCTTTACTACGGATCTTTTTGGCGCCGATTATGTTTTCAGGGCTGGAACTATAGGTAAGATTGCCGACAAGACTGCGTTTGGTTATGTCAAGCATTATCTGGAAGTCACCGGTAAAACTGCGACGAAAGCGGAGGAAAACAGGCTTGCGCGAGGCTGCGTTGGCGTTAAACGCACTACTGGTCAGCATCCCGGCGGCTTGATAGTAATCCCGCAGGATATGGTAATTACTGATTTTTGTCCTGCGCAGCACCCTGCCGACGACAGAGGAACAAGTATAATCACGACACATTTCGATTATCACTGCATGGAAGACAACCTTATTAAACTGGACGAGCTCGGGCACGACGATCCTACGATGATAAAGATGCTTGAGGACTTGACCGGTATATCCGCTGATAGTATTCAGCTGGGCGATCCGGAGACGATGCGGCTGTTCCTGTCGCCATCCGTTCTCGGTCTTCCTGATAATGACAGCATCATAGGCGCTACCGGGTCGATCGGTATACCGGAGTTCGGCACTGACCTCACCCGACAAATGCTCTGTGACACGAAACCGGATAAGTTCGATACACTTGTGAGATTATCAGGTTTCTCCCATGGAGAAGGCGTCTGGATGGGCAACGCGAGAGATTTGATCCTCACAGAGAAGGTAGCCGTCGGCGAAACTATCGGCTGCCGTGACGATATAATGCTTTTTCTTATCTCAAAGGGGATAGACGACAGATACGCGTTTAGAATATCCGAAAGCGTGCGCAAGGGAAATGGTTTGCCCGACGGCGCCGAAGAAGATATGTCAAAGTGCGGCGTACCCAAGTGGTATATCGAGTCGTGCAAGAAAATCAAGTATCTGTTTCCAAAAGCGCATGCGGTAGCTTATGTTATGATGGCGTTTAGAATAGCGTGGTTCAAGGTACACAGACCGCTGGAGTTTTACTGCGCTCATTTTTACAGGCGCAGTCAGAAGGATAGTTTTGACGCTGCAATAATGACTCGCGGAGTCAAGGTAGTGCGCGCGAAGATAAATGAGATAAGGAAGAACTCCGACGCGAAAGCAAAAGAAGAAGAACTCTTAACGACACTTGAGGCGTGTTATGAGTTCTATAAGCGCGGATATGAGTTTGCGGACATCGATGTTTACGATTCTGATCCGGTGAAGTTCCTTATCGTGGATGAGAACAAGCTGCGCCCTCCGTTCGTTGCGATAAGCGGGCTTGGCGAGACAGCCGCGCGCGATATATCGGAAAAAAGGACAAGCCGGGAGTTCGTCTCAATCGACGATCTCTCGGCCCTATGCACAAAAGTATCGAAAACGCATATCGAGCAGCTTAAGTCTCTGGGCGCACTGCGTGATATGCCGGAATCGAGCCAACTGTCGTTGTTCTGAACTTCGCGGCCTGCAATGGAAAATCAGTTCACGCAGAGCAGCCCTCCGTCGAGCGCCCAGTTTGCGCCTGTGACCATTGCCCCTGCAGGAGACGCCATATAGACGCACAGAGCGCCGATCTCAATCGGTTCTCCGAAACGATGCGAAGGCAGCTCTTTTTCAATTACCTCGATGAAACTCGGCGGCAGGTCCTTATCCAGGTCGGAATGGATGGGGCCCGGAGCTATTGAGTTTACTCTTATTCCGTAGTCGCCGAGAACGACCGCAAGATAACGTGAAAAGATATCCATACCAGCTTTTGAAGCATTATAAGGGGCGTTGTGATGCTCTTTTGATCCTGATACGCGCTGGCCGCCGACTGAAGTTATATTGATTATTGTGCCGCCCTTACCGGCTTCAACCATTTTTGGCGCGATTTCGAAAACGAGGTTTGCGGGGCCGTGAAGATTTGTGTTGATTACGCGATGCCATTCGTTCAGACCGTTCTCGCTGAGGAAGGGAGTGGTCGTCGCGACGCCGGCATTATTAACGAGGACGTCGACATTGTCGAAGAACTTAAAAACCTCCGCCGCCGCAGCCTTCGCGCTGTTGTAATCTGAAGTATCGCACTGGAACGCGGCGTACCTGCCGCTTAGTTTTTCAAGTTCGGAAACAGCATTTTTCCCGCTCTCCAGATTGCGGCACAAGATAACTACATTAGCGCCGCCCTCTGCGAACGCCTGCACGATTCCGCGGCCAATTCCGCGATTTCCTCCCGTAACAACAACATTTTTACCCTCAACGTTGTATGCGGTTTTCATATTCTCGATCGGTTTGTTCTTAATATACATTTTATTCTGTCCTTTCGGAGTTTTTGATGTCCGGATTATATCGCATCTTTGTGCGACATGCAACCTGTATGGGGTGCTCTCAGCACAAAACTGTTGCTTTTTCTACACAATCGTGTCAAAATGTAACGTGCAGGTGTGAGACCGCGTAAGTTTGAGTCTGCGTAGGTTTGAGACTGTGTAAGTTTGAGACTGTGTTTGGGACTGTGTAAGTTTGAGACTGCATATTTGTGAAGCCGCGTAGGCGAGTAGGCGTGAGTGTGCGCAGGCGTATAGGAGCATAGATGTGCAGGCAGGCAGGCAGGCAAAAGGTATTCTGAGGGACGAGGTGGAGACAGTTGAGCAGGCAACTACGGATCCATACATTCGGCAGGTTCCAGATATCCGACGGAGAAAGCGACTTTACTGACGCAACAAGCAACAAAAGCAAAGTGTGGAGCGTGTTAAAGTACCTTATCGCATACTACGGAAAGCCTGTATCTGCAGAAAGGCTTGCGGATATTCTGTGGTCGGAGGAGGATTACGATGACCCCGGCAAGCTGCTTCGAGATATCATTTACAGACTCCGGAAGACTCTGACAGCGTATGGGGGCGACCAGCAGTATATAACATTCAGTCAAGGTAATTACACATGGAATCCGGACATTGATTGCTGGATTGACTTTCTGGAATTTGACAGACTGCTGGGCAGCGCGCGGGACGACACAAAATCTGTTCCCGAACGTATGGCATTGTACAACTCTGTAGTGGATATTTACAACGGCCCGTTCCTAAGAGATTCCGCCGTCGAAATATGGACGCTCACATTCACAGATTTTTACAGAAGACTCTTCCTGCAGGCAGTCAATGAGCTGGCTGATCTGTATGAGACAGAGTATATGCTCGACGAGATCGTGATGGTGTTTGATAAAGCGATCGCGATCGAGCCTTATGAAGAGCCCATGTATATCCGGCAAATACAGACACTCATCGGAAACGGCGAATATGCTTACGCACGGCAGCAATACCGTCAGTTCGAGAAGATACTGCTGCGGGAGTTCGGCACGAAACCCTCTCACAATCTGGAACGCTTGTCGTATGAGATCGATAAGGCAACCATTAACCAGAACGGGAGCTTTGAGGAGATCACGCAGATTCTTGAGTCAGGAGCCAAGAAACAGGGAGCGTTCTTCTGCGGCCCGGAAACATTCCGGCAAATATACAATCTTGACAAGCGATCTGAGGAGAGAGTGAACTTCCCGGTGTATCTTGTCCTTATAACATATAATGTACCGCAGGAAACGCCGGAAGAAAAGAAAGACAGCGAGCTTAAGTCCTCTATGAAAGCGTTGAGACAGGTTCTGCTGCAGTCTCTTCGTAACGGCGACATCGTCGCACAGTACTCGAAAAGCCAGTTTGTACTAATGCTGACTGTACTTGGAAATGACGGCGGAACAGCGGCAATGCACAGAATAAGGTTCCTTTTTGAGAAGAAAGTCGGGAAGGAAAGGGGAAACTTTGAATATAACCTCTCCCCGATTGGCAGAGATGAAATAGGTATAGGGACGCAATAGCAGAAATAGGCAGACTACACGTTCCGTAATAATGCCCCCCATAGGGGGGTTTACCCCCAACAGTGGAGATTCCCCCCTGTTGGGTTTTTTTTGCGTTTTTTAGTCCGCTTACACCAGCACAACATAGAAAAAACACGAAAATCACGTACTCCAGTCTCCATTCTGACTCCTGACTCCTGACTCCTGACTTCTGACTCCTTGCGCGCCGCAGTGCGCGTTAGGTATTGAACATAAACCCTCAAGCAGCTTTAATGTTTTTTTCAAAGATTGTAAAAATCACAGTTTTTTACGACTGAGCTGCGACTGCCATCGGGTATAGTGCGGTCAAGAGGACAAAAAAACAAAAACAAAC
>Ga0082212_10004427_pt1 | contig 19492 bp, 14 predicted proteins | sample TergutNt197P3_FD_71548 | JGI IMG/M metagenome (GOLD analysis project Ga0082212, IMG submission 71548) | Neocapritermes taracua P3 segment gut microbial communities from Petit-Saut dam, French Guiana - Nt197 P3 | ecosystem: Host-associated > Arthropoda: Insects > Digestive system > Gut ... | reverse complement strand
TCAATTAATTAAAACCGCTTTTGACGGCGTGCAAAAGATCAAAGTAACAACGCTGTGTGTTGTGTTGGCAGTATTCGCTGCAGGATGCGGTACCTCCACCGATATGAACAGCGGAGACGATGAAACTCAAACCATTATACCGGATGATGGCGAGGAGGAGACTATTGAAACGAACAATGGGGATGAATTTGATGATATGGACTTTTGTTCGTGTCTCAATGTAGAAAATTTTGGCAAAACGATTCCCTTCATCAACGAATGGTTGAGCAGTTCGCAGGATGCCTGGAACTTGTTTGGGTTGCCAAGATGGTTAATATCATCATACCCTTGCATTAATAATGCAAAAGTTGTAAGCGTAAAAAGTGAAACAGGTACGAGTGAAGTCCTCTTAACATTTGAAGAAAGCGGAATAACCAAAAATTTCATTCTCGAAATTTCAGGTAATTCGGCCATTGGAACCAATCCATTGAAAGTAGAAGGTTACTACGAATATTCATACAGATGTAACCTGTGCGTTGATTTCGATATTGAAAATATTGAAAATTCAATTCCCGTAATTAATGAATTTTTAAGCGCTTTGCCGGATATATTGAGCGGAGAACAAAAAATAAAGGAGCTGGAAAAGTGGTTGAATATACATTTTTGTATTGCTGTTGCATCGGTTGAACACTACTCAGCCGTTAAAACAAATCCGCCAACAGGAGAAATCATTATCCGCGCTATGGACGGCAGAGGAGTACTCCGTGCATACTACATGGATGTTCAATGGACAAGCCCAATGACTGTTACCGGATTTCACAATCCATTTTACACGCATGAAAACACTGAAGAACCGGTAGAAGTTACATCTACAGAATATTCATTGGAAGAAACCTCTTGCAAATGGAATTTAAATTTGGATGAGAGAGGTAGAAATCTAATAGTGATTAACAGTTATGAGGTGTTGGAAAACCATATCATTTGTACGGGAAGCGATTATCCTGCTATTGATTTCACAAAATATACGTTGCTATTGGCTTACGGCAATGAGAGCGGACTTTATATCCAAAGTCCCGTATATTTACACTGGTTTTCAACAGGTTATGTGCTAAACGCTGATTTTTTAGCTTCTGACGCAGCAGTGATGAATCCTTGGCAATCTGCCATTATTGTCGATAAATTGCCTGAAGAAAGTAATATTGAGTTATTGTATAACTATGTAAATTTTAGATAGATATGAAAAAGAAAATTTTATTACCGACATATATAATAAAATGAATATGAATCAATTAATCAAAAACACTTTTGACGGCGTACAAAAGGTCAAAGTGGCAACACTGTGTGTTGTATGTATATTGTTTTTCATGGCTGCGGGCTGCGGAGAACAAAGATCCGCATTTGTAGCAGAAGACAACGAGCAAAATCCCGTATCTGCTGTACAAGACAATGAAAATGAGGAGAACAATGAACCGTCACCATTAGTAAAAGGCGATGACGAAAGTGAAGGCGACCAACTAACCTCATTAAAAGGAACCGTTTGGAAATTGGCTGGTAAATTTGATACCCGAACGGGTGTTTTACAAAAACTTGAACCTCAAGATTGTGTTGATTGTTTTACATTGTGGTTTGACACAGAATATACAGTCACTGTAATAAACATTTCGACGAGATTGAAGTTGGATTTGCGTAGTTTGAATCCTCCTGATGCTATGGATAAGGAGATGCAATGTGATCTGTATGATAAGGATGGTAAAATTAATTGTGCTGATACTGATGATTTTCGGAGATCAATACAACTAACCCGATCCTATTCAGTAACTGACGAAGAATTGAAACTTTGGGCGGAACATTCTTACCTACTGTTTATTCCTCACGATGGAGAAAATCCGTCGTCGTCCCGAAGAGGCACTCGGTGGAGACTGTCAGGCATGGTTGATGTACAAACAGGCGAATTAAAAGAACTTGAGCCCACAGATTGCGAAGGGTGTTATACGATTGGTTTTATTGGCAATCATTTAATTTGTGTTCATAGCATTTGGGCAAATTTATACTTTAATCTGTTGAGTTTGGAGCGTGAATACATCATACCCACAGATGATTATCCTGGTTTTATAGATTTATGGGATGTTGCCGATGGCGATAAAGAATATTATAAGCAGGATAGTTATTTCTTCCGTTACGGGATTGACCATGTTAAATCCTGTGAACTTACTCCCGATGAGTTAAAATTCTATTTCGTTTATAATGAAAAATCATATTATTTATTGTTTAAATGCGTATTCAGATGAAAAGATTAGTTTTAACGATTATTTCCGCATTGATTTGCGGAACGATAGTTTTGGTTGCATCATCGTTCAAAAGCGATACAGCAGAGCAAACGCTCAAAGAGTTTTATACACAATATATTACAGCCTTCAGCGAATTGTCTGATCTTGCTAATATAAAAGAAAAATTCTTAACCGAAGAATTGAGAAAGAGATTAGATATTGCGGAATTGGATTATGACCCATTCCTCAATGCACAAGACTTTAATAAAGAGTGGCTAAAAAATTTAGAAATCAAATCTGTTGCGAAAACCAAAAATGTCTATCAAATTTGCTATCATTATACTGATTTTATGGGCGAACAGACAACTTGCATAAAATTGTCTCTTGTAAAAATCAAAGGAAAATATTTGATTAATAATATAATAAACGAAATATGAGTAACAAAGATGCCAGCAGATAACTGGCGTAATAATCCTCTCGCTTCGTCATGTTCATTGAAACTTCAAACGCCTGCGTCCTGCACACAAAAGATATGTCATATCATCATTCACTTATCAATAGTATAAATTTTGAGCAAATGAAAGCCAATTATTTCGGATTTTGGTTTCTGTTTTTTTTTCTCATTCTGTTTCTGTTCGGATGTAATGGAAAAACCGGCAACAATTTCAACCAATCAGGACAGCCCGTTTATCAGGATGTGCCGTATTTACAGGATTACAGCGTCAGGTATTACCTGCCGGAACAGTTTCGCAATGCAACCTTAAAGGCCGTTTCATCCAACAGAGACGGGCAAATACGGGTATTGTCCGATCAGGGAATCATCGTACCCGATAACGGTAGCCTGTTCTATCCGGGTCAATTTGTCCCCGATGTATCCTACGCGCCTGTCATGGCAAGGAAAGTCAGTTCGGTAAAAACGTACCGGAATCAGACTTTTTATTTGGATAATTATCAACTGTTCAGTAATGCGTGGGCCGGAAAAATCCAGATAGACCACGGATTACCAGATGCTTATATTTTTGAAGGGGGTAAAGATTTTCATTTTCTGATTTCTGACGGCGAAAAAATGGTTTATGTGGATAAAACGGGGAACTGTCTCTGGTCGGGTTCTGTAAAAGGAATTTGCGACGTCCGTTACCATCGGGAAAAAAACAGTTTCATCATTACCACAGCCGATCAGGTGATTGAATATGTTCCCGCGAACGGCGCGAAGGAACTGTATCGGGGGCGGGGAATCACCTGCGCCGCTCCATGCAGGAACGGCGCTGATGTGGTTGTCGGAACAAATGCCGGTTATCTGTTCCTTTCCAATCAAAAATTGGTGGAAAATGTACCCTGTCCCAACATCACAAACGTTTCCGAAATAAACGGAGAGTTGTGGTTTGCTACCGAAAATGGCGTTTTCAGACTGAACGAAGACGGCAAATACAGTTATTACGCCGGTGAGAGATGGTTGCCCTGCAATGACGCAATAGCCGTTGAAGCCGGGCCTGACAACAGCGTGCTGGTTCTTACCCAAAAAGGATTGGCACAGATACATTTCGAGGCAATGACCTTGGAAGACAAGGCCATGTTTTTTGAGAAAATGGTGCGGCAAAAAAACATCCGGTACGGTTTTAACAGCAGCAGCGGACGGTTGATTCACGGTTATTCATCATCGCAAACAGGGGTTCAGCCCAGCGATAACCTGTGGACGGCCATGTATTTGGTCAGTCAGTTGTTCAGATACAAAGTTACCGGTTCGCAGGATGCGTTAGACAATGCTTACGAGTCATTTGAGGCTATGGAAAGACTGTTTACCGTTACGGGAATTCAAGGGCTTTTTTCCCGGTGTATTGAAAGAGACCATATCGTTGTAGAAAACGTCAAAACGCCCGGCTGGCAAATGAGGGAATACATGTCGGGAAGTCCTGCAACCATGTGGCTGCGCGCAAAAGATTTTCCAAACTGGACATGGCGTTCGGCTGTGAGCAGCGACCAGACGGTAGGCCAGATGTTTGCGCTCACATGGATGATTGAATTAGCGGATGACGAAGCGTGGAAAAACCGCGCCGTCGCCTGTTTGGACAATCTGATGGGATATATTGTGGACAACGACCTGTATATCATAGACGTAGACGGCGAGCCAACACTTTGGGGAAAATGGAATCCCGATTATGTCAATGCTTTCCCTGTGAATGTGGGCGACCGCAGACTCAATTCATCCAACATCACCGCATTTCTGCAAGCCGCATACAAACGCACCGGCAAAGAGAAGTACAGGGAAAAAGCGATGGAGTTGCTGGACAAATACGGCTATTTAGAAAATCTGACCCGGCCTATATCTGTAATATCCCCGTCGGACGCCAGCGATTTAAGTCAGATATTGTCGCACTCATGGAATCATTCGGACGATGAGATGTATTTTTTAGCGTATCATGAATTGGTCAATGACGCATTTACCCCCGAATTGAAAAAGCAATACATCGCAAGCGTGAAGGATCATTGGGAAGTTGAACGACCCGAAAGAAATGCGCTTTGGAACTTTATCTATGCCATGACTTCGGGTGCAAAGGAATTTGATTTGGACGAATCCATCTGGTTTTTAAAAACCTATCCGTTGGATTTGAGGTCGTGGGGAATGAAAAATTCGCACAGGAAAGATATTGTAAAAATACCCGAAAACTTCAGAGGACAACCCATCACCGAAATATTACCTTTGGGCGAAATGCCACTGTACCGGCATAACGGCGAAATATTCAGACTTGACGCAAACGGCGACGGCTCTTCAATGATCAGCGCCGGCGACGTATGGCTGTTGCCCTACTGGATGGGGCGTTATATCGGGGTTATCTCTGCGCCGGTGAAATAGATCATGGATAGTTCCATAATATATTATCATCTAACAATCATTACTTTCTGAGTTTGCACAATCCCTGATTTTATATGTATCGCCCGCACAAAATATAAACCCTGTTCAAATCCGCTTACATCCATATCGTTGCCGGAATAAGGCGCACGATAACGTAACCTGCCGACAATATCGTATATCTCTATATGGTAATCCGAAAATACGATGGCGGCTTCTGTTTCCAACCCGATACGGATATATTGCGACGCAGGGTTGGGATACACTTTCATACCGGTATTTACAACCATTACAGGTAATTCCGCCGAAGTGGGAAAATCTTTCCTTTTACCCATAACCGGACGGATCATCAAAGTTCCGTCATGGATATCCTGCTGCCATGTTCCGGTATTGTACCAGAGGTTACCTTTGTCGTTGCAGTTACGATCGAAACCTACATTCAGAAATCCGGTTGTGATCTGCACCCAGCCAACCCAGTAATTTCTGGTAACATATACCGGTTTTTCGAGAATGAACTGTGTGAACCGTCCTGTTGTTTTTGGAGAATGTTCCGTCGTAGAGAGGTATACCTGCTCCCCCGGTTTCCCGTTGTCGTCGCGCCACACGGCTATTTTGAACCGGTATTGCGCGGAAACATGATTGTACGTTGGATTGAAATAAATCCTGATGGCTTGCAGAGTGTCGGGCATGAATGTTTCGTAACGGCAGGCTATGGCGCAGCCCTGTGCGTTGTAGCCGTTGTAACCGTAACCGCTTTCGGGGATGCCGTCGTCGCGGGCAAAATAGTTTTTGAAGAACTGATAAAAGCGTACCGTATCGTTTTCTTTCCGGTCGTACTGGTCGGTACCCAAGTATCCCTTTATTTCGAACAGCGCCGAATCAACCGATGTAGATTCGAAAGGATCGTAAATATCCCGTTTGAAGGTCATTATTTCGCCGGCCTCAATATTTTCGGCGACAGGCGACAGGGCGCTGGTGATGTTGTGGTATATGTCGGTTACTGCAAAATACCCGCGCACTAAATGAGCAAGGTTGTCGTTGTTGCGGTAGGTGATTTCCACTTCCGGTTCGAGTCTGTTGGCGATGACAAACTGTAACTGATTCCACGGAATAGACTGGTAACCCCTGATCAGCGACTTCATCGGCGCGATGACGGCTATATCGAGCATGGTGGTGTCGTTTTCGTGACGGTTTTTGTCCAAACGCACATAGTCCACGTGCCAGTGGTCTGCGTTGCCTCTCCGGCCGGGATTGAACTGATTCTGCTCCAGACTTACCAAGTTCACAAACCGAAACTGAAAGCCTTTGTGCAAATATTCACCCTCTACGGGAAGAAGTACCTGTTTGAACGGATGCAGGGTTGTTCCCGGGGTGCTCCAAACGCTGCGCCACTTTTGAGTGACAGGCGATTTAAACTGTACGATCAGTGAATCGCCCGCATCGGGACTGTCGCCATAACCTTGCGGCTGGTAGAAAAAACTCAGGTAAACGTCTTTCAAACCGCTCACTCCAAGATCAACAGGGCATGAAGTCAGTGAATCAGCCGGAAAAGTCGCAGCCTTCTTTTGGTAAACATTTCCGTCGGCGTCTAACGCATCGAAGGTTGCCACGCCGTTCGAGCGCGGCTGAACGGGATAATCGTTATTGATGAACACATAACTGTCCATCCACAACTTCCGGTCGGGCTGCGACGACCGTGCATAATATGAAAAGTCGTCAATAAACGGCAAACTGACGGTATCTGCCTGTACGTCGCGTTTCGACATCACCGGCTGGCGATTCCGTAGCACAGGGTTATGGTCGAGCGGAAGCGCTGCGGGCGACTGACCAAAGGCCATAATACTGCATACTGTCAGGAAAATAAGTAAGATATACTTCATTCAATTTCCATCTCTTGGATTGTTTCGGGCTTTTTCGTTTCATCAACCGTCAGCCATACATCAATGGACGCGCCCAGTTGAAGCATGGCGTCGGCGCCGACTTCCGGTCTCTGCCGGTAAATAAATGCCTGAAGCGAATCGGCGCTTGTGTTCACGGTATCGTCATATATAGTAACGCCAAAATTCAAGAAATATTGCGTCAGGGTTTCGCGGGCTTCAAGTAAAGTATTTCCAAGTAGATCGGGCACGAAAGTTTTTTCGTCGCTCAATCCGTCTCCCAGCACTAATTCAATTTCCGAACCCTTCACTATTTCGGTTCCCTTACGAATTTCCTTTCCGCGATACAGTTGTTTCAACACATAATTTGTGGCCATGTAAGGCACATAAGTCAGTTTTCCGATGGTTAATCCCTGCGATTCGAGCGTTGTTTTTGCCTGTCGGAACGACAAATCAACCACATTCGGCATCTTCACCTTTTCGGGAGCCAACGCATTGATGGTTAAGAAAATATTCCTGTTTTCCTTCACCTTGAAACCCGGTTCGGGATTCTGATTGACCACAGCGCCCGGTTTCGCCGAAGTAATATATACCGAATCGGACAGTTGCCAGCGCATTTTTCTCTCTTTCAGTATTTTTCCGGCTTCGTCGAAGGTTAAACCCCTGACATCGGGTACCGGCAACGCTTCGCCATGATGCGTATAATGCCGCAGGGCGACCAGCGTTCCGTAGAAAACGAAAATCCCGACAAGGAAAAGAATGATGATATTTTTTACAATATAATGATTGACAATCTTTTTCAGTATTCCCGAAACGGGCGATGAGCGATGTTTTGTTCTGGCCATTTGTTGACTATTTTATTGGTTTAAATATGTATCACCTCGCCATACGCGGCGGCGGCGGCTTCCATGATTGCTTCCGACATGGTGGGATGCGGATGAATGGATTTAATCAGTTCGTGCGCCGTCACTTCCATGTTGCGCGCTACGACTAATCCGGCCAGCATTTCGGTAACATTTTCGCCAATCAGGTGCGCGCCGAGCAGTTCATCATATTCTTCACCGAAGATTAACTTCACGAAACCGTCCTTAGCGCCTGCCGCCGAAGCCTTTCCCGATGCTGTAAACGGAAATTTACCCACTTTGATGTTATATCCTGCTTCTTTTGCGGCTTTTTCAGTCATCCCTACCGAAGCCACTTCGGGCGTGGTGTAGGTACAGCCCGGTATGTTACCGTAATTGAGCGGTTCGGGATTCAGGCCGGCAATATGTTCCACGCATGCAATTCCCTCAGCCGACGCCACATGCGCCAATGCCGGTGTATCAATGACGTCGCCGATAGCAAACACGCCGCTGATATTGGTTTGATAATGAGCGTCCACTTTCACGCGGCCTTTTTCCGTTTTGATTCCCGTCTTTTCCAAACCGATATTTTCAATATTGGGTGTGATACCAACCGCCGAGAGCACAATGCCGGCATGATGCGTTTCCACGCCTTTGGCCGTCTTCACAGTAACGACGCAGCCCTCGCCCGACGTATCCACCGATTCGACGGTAGAATTGACCATCACTTTCATTCCGGCTTTCCTGAACGAACGTTCTAAATGTTTGCTTATTTCCTCATCTTCAAGCGGTACAATCTGCGGCATAAATTCCACCAATGTAACCTGTGTGCCGATGGATTGGTAAAAAAACGCCAACTCGCTCCCGATAGCCCCCGAACCCACAACCAGCATGGTTTTCGGCTGTTGTGGCAATGCCAGCGCCTGACGGTAACCAATTACTTTCTTTCCGTCGATGGGTAAATTGGGCAACTCGCGCGAACGCGCTCCGGTGGCCAACAGAATATTGGTAGCCGAAACAGTTGATACTTTGCCTTCTGCATCAGTAACAGTCACTTTGCCTTTTCCGGCAAGTTCGCCCCTACCCCATATCACATCTATTTTGTTCTTCTTTAGCAGGAACTGTACGCCTTTGCTCATGCCTTCGGCTACCCCGCGACTGCGCGCCACGATGGCTGCAAAATCGGGACGGGCGGTTCCTTCGGTCGCCACGCCGTAATCGGCCGCATGAGTAACGTAGCGATACGCCTGCGCGCTTTTGAGTAACGATTTGGTGGGAATACAACCCCAGTTCAGACATATTCCTCCCAAATGCTCGCACTCAACGATGGCTGTTTTCAACCCGAGCTGCGAAGCCCTGATGGCGGCTACATATCCTCCGGGGCCGCTACCGATAACTATTAAATCCATACTGTGATTTTTTGATGGTTATGATTTATATTCAAAAAAAAGCGTTCAAAGATAATATGTTTTTTTGATTTTTATTGACCACGCAACGCCAAATTATAATGGCCATCGTTCCAGCATCAGCGTTAAGGCGATTCCTGCGCCGGCGCCTGCCAGTACCAATGTCCAGTCGCGCTGTTTCACCCTGAAGATATGGAGCATCAATGCCGTAAGCGTCAAAACGCAAAGAACAATCAGTACCTGCCCGATTTCTACGCCAATATTGAATGACAACAAAGGAACAACAATCGATTTGTGGCTTCCCAACAAACTCCGCAGATAATTTGAAAAACCCAGCCCGTGAATCAGACCAAAAAACAAAGCCAGCGCATATTTCACGCTTCCCGAAGTATTGCCTGATTTCCCTGTTACCATATTACCCGCGGCGGTAATGAAAATGGTAACAGGAATCAGAAATTCCACCCAATCGGTGGGTACACGTACAATATTCAACGTGGCTAAGGCAAGAGTGAGCGAGTGGCCGATGGTAAAAGCCGTAATCAGAATCAGTACTTTTTTCCATTCCTTAAATGTATACACCGCACACAACATGGTCACAAACAAAATATGGTCGTAGCCCTGCAAATCGGCAATATGCTCTACCCCTAACTCTAAATACATTTTGAACATGCGTTTCCGTTTTAATATCCGGCGCAAAATTGGCGATTTGAAATTTGAAAAAAATGAAAAAAATTACCCTCCCTCAACTTTCCCTAACCTTTCCCCCCAAATTTCGTATAAACTCAAAAACCAAACATGCAAAAGACTATTTTTATTTATCGCATACCGGTTCTGTTTCTGCTGCTTACTCTGTGGCAGGCGCAGGCGCAGGAAAAATTGCCGCCGCTGCAACAAATGGAGTATTACAGAGCGCAGATAGACAGCGCCAGGCAGGAGAGAAATGCTTCAAAAATGGCGTCCGTATATGGAAAGATAGTTTCGCTGTGTCGTGAAAATCCGGTTTTGGAAAATGAATTGCCGGAAAACCTGTGCAATTATGGAATATGGTCTACCAACGCCGGAAATCATCAAACAGCCGTCGGCGCACTGGTAGAATTGCTGGGTATGCCCGTTAATACTGGCGATACAGCGCTCTTAACATTAAAAGCACGGGCAAATAATACGCTGGGAACAACATATTTTTTTCTGAAACAGTGGGACAATGCGCTTGTTCAATTTCAAAAAGCCCGCGATATGGCGACAGAACTGCAAAACAATCACGGTATATCCATCGCAGAAAACAATATTGGCGATATTTATCAGCAGAAGGGAAACTACGGGCAGGCTATTGCGCATTACCTGCGCTGTTTGCAACTGCAGGAGGAAATCGGCGACAGGGAAACCATCTGTAATACATACTACAATATGGCAACCTGTTACAGTGAACTGAAAAATTTTACCGAAAGTCTTGTTTATTACAATTTGGCTCTGAACATAGCAAAGGAAACAGGCGACAGGGAAATGGAGGCTTTAAGTCTTATGGGACTGGCTGATTATCAGGCATTGGAAAAACATCAGTTTGCCGAAGCGCTGAAACTCATTGTCCGTGCCGAAGCAATTGCAAAAGAAACAGGACACCATCAGGTGCTGGCAGAGGTTTACCATACACGGAGCGCCATTGACAGGGAACGCGGAGATTTTGCGTCGGCGCTGGATTATTTCACGCAATATAAGACGTTGAGTGATACATTATTCAACGAGCAATCAACCAATCAACTGCGTGAGTACGAGGTTCGCTATCAAACACAGGAAAAACAGTTGGAAATTGAGCGGCAGCAGGCAAAAGCCGAGAAACACCTGCTCCTTGCCATCGTATTTTTAGCCATTGCCGTTTTGTTCATCGCGCTTGCCGTTGTTTTGCTGCTCAATAACCGCAAAATACGCAGGAAAAACATTACCATCGCCCGTCAGATTTTGGAAAAGACGCGCAGCGCTACCGTAGCGAAGGCGCCGCGCAACCATGAAAAAGCGAACGGAAACGAAAACGGAAACGGAAACGAAAACGGAAACGAAAACGGTTTGTTTGCAAAAATTGAAAGTTACCTGCTCACTACCAAACTATACCTGAACGAAAATATTGACCGCAAAACGCTTGCCGGTCACACAGTGTCGGGCGAAAAGCGTGTTGAAAATGCCATTAAGGAAAGTACAGGTATGACCGTTGGCGAATACATCAACTCGTTGCGGCTCGCTCATGCCTGCGCCCTGCTTTCCGACCCCGCCAACAGCAGCAATATGGAAACCATAGCCTTTGGAAGCGGGTTCAACAACCGGACTTCATTTCACCGCTGCTTCAAGGCAAAATACGACATGTCGCCCAGCGAATTTCGCGATTTAGCGAAAAAATAACGCTCTGACCCTCTCTACGCAGGTTTGCGGCGTCCTTTTTTTTTCACCCCATTCATTTTTTCCCATTTTGCGCAAATTTGTAACAACGCTTGCGCAAATTTGTAACAACTTTTTTCATTTTGCGCAAATTTGTAACACAAATAATCCAAATATGTAACCGCTTTTTATTTTTTATCCCGTAATTTTGGGGTAGAAGTAAAAAGCAGGCTCTTTGACATTTTGGTTTACACGTAATTGTTTCGTATATTTGTGCCGTAATTATTAAAACATAATCGTTATGGCATTGGAAATCAAATCGCCTCCGGTGTTGGAAGGCAAGGCAGCCCGCGAGTTTTACAAGCGGTGGACAGAGGCAAAAGATGACACAAGCAAGGAAGAAGCACAGGCAATTGCTCGCGAATGGCGTGCCTTTTTTGCAAAACAAAAAATCTTTCCGATTTATGATACATTTGAAAAATGATTGTGAAATGGTTGTTCTTTCAGAAGAGCAAATCATTAACGGCTTCGATTGCGGAAACGAAGATTTGAATGATTTTTTCAATCGCGACGCCATCGAATACAAACGTCAAATGTTGTCGCGAACCTGTTTTTTCCGCCACAAAAATAGCGGAAAAGTGGTTTGTGCCTTTTCCTTTTCGGCAAGCGGCATCAAAACTGCCGATTTGCCCGGCTCGCGCCGAAAAAAGGTTAAGGAATACATCCCACGCGAAAAATCCCTGAAATCTTATCCTGCATTGCTTATCGGACGGCTGGGAGTGGCTTCCGAATTTAACGGGCAAGGCATTGGTTCGCAGTTGATAAATGCAATCAAGACCTTTTGCTTCGACCAGTTTCCCGATTTTGTCCGGTTTCTTTTGGTGGATGCTTATAATGAACCTGCCGTAGTTGGATTTTATCAAAAAAATAAATTTACGCCGGTTTTCTCCACCGAACAGCAGGAAAAGGAAACCTACCGGCAAACTCCCACCGAAGCCCTGCAAACAAGATATATGTTTTACGATATGATACAGTGGCGCGACAAGATGATGTAGCATCCTCATCCCCCCATTTTTACGAAACCACTCAACGTGTAAACCGAAAATTGAAAAGTTTACACGTTTTTTTATTGCGTGTGCCTCACCCCCCTGCCCCCTCTCCGCAGGGAGAGGGGGAGACGGCGCTACTCATCGGTAGCAGACGTCAGCGCAAGGGCTCCCTCTCATTTTGGAGAGGGCGGGGGGTGAGGCTAAATAAGTTCTTTGACATTTTGGTTTACACGTAATTGTTTCGTATATTTGCAGCGAATTAATTAATCCCGTAAGGATATGGAAGCAGTCATTAAAGAAAAGCAGGAGGCCGCAATGACATCCGTGCAGATCAGGAAAAAAGTCGGCGAAGCGTGGGCTTTTCTTGAAAATCCGGTGTATGAAAAAGGCAGGTTAATATCGGCAAATCTTTTATATTACGACGCCGACAAGAAAAAAGTATTGGAACAAATTCCAAAATATAAAAAAGGACAGTTTGCCGTGCGTTTTTTCGGAACCGTCGACCCTGAACAGGTATATCTGTTATGACGTCCGTTGTATTTGACAAAAAGTTGCCATTAGTGGTGGTTACTGTTTCCATCAAAACGGGTACAAATGTCCTGTATTTTGATTTTGCCATTGATACCGGCGCTTCTGTGAGTTTGATTGATATGGATGCGATGCTCTGTATGGGATATAAAAAAACAGACGCCGTCAGAACCATCGAAACCGTAACGGCAAGCAAAAGGAAAACCGCTTACGAATTTGAGATGAACAATATCTGTGCAATCGGTCTGATCAGGCGAAATTTCAAGGTTATTTCGCGTTCGTTACCCGTTGGATTGGGTATTGACGGACTGTTGGGATTAAATTTCTTCAAAAACAAAGAACTGACCATAGATTTCAAATCATCCGAAATCAGAGTAAGATAATCCCCCCATTTTTACGAAACCCCAAAACGTGTAAACCATCCCCGAAAGTTTACACGTTTTTTTTTGGCGTGTAAACGCCCCGCATCCCGTCAGGGATGCATCGCTCGGTAGAAAACGCGGCGATGATTGCGGCGCGGCATCCCGTCAGGGATGCATCCCTATCGGGATGCGGAGCGACGTGCGACATTCCGTTCTACCGGGCGATATTCCCTGACGGGAATGATGTAAATCTAATATCTAAAATCTAATATCTAAAATCTAATATCTATTTATATGTTTAATTTAATTTTTTTTTTCAATGAAAGTGTTTATTAATCGCGCAACAATGCGCAACAAAAATGTGGCGAAGCCCGTAGCGGCTACGCCTGATGTGGCGACGCCCGCAGCGGCTACGCCTGATGCAGCGATGCAGCCCCTGGTGGCAGGTGCAGAAAAATCATCGCCGGAGTTAAAACGAACGCCCCGAAGGGGGAGGGATTTACTGCGCGCAGCGGGGAGGGCTGCCGCTATTGCCCTGATATGCCTCGTAGCAACTGCAAATGCCTACGCGCAAACCGTAAACTGGGCGGGTATGACAAGATACGAAAGTACCGACGGTATTTATTTCAGTAATTTCCGCGAGGGTCAGTGTTTCAGTCATAATTTGGACTGGAAAAAAATATCGGGGCAAACCATCAACGGCGTCATTAACCTCACCGGCGCAGGAGTGGTGATTATTGAAGTTACGGCGGGCAAAACAGCCACCATCAACGCCGTCATCACCGGCTCCGGCGTCGGTATTCAGAAAGTAGGCGCCGGTACGCTTATCCTCAACGGCGCCAATACCTACACCGGACGCACGATTATTTCCAACGGAACCCTGAAATTGGGCGCGTCGGGAAGTATTGCACAATCGGAAAAAGTAGAATTTTGCTGTAATATTACGTATGACCATGGAGGTTCTATCAATAATAATATCGGCGGCAATGATTATGGGAAATACGAATACGGCAAAAATGGCGTGTTTGATATTTCGGCAGGCGATAAAACCATCAAACGATTGGGTACGTATGTTAGTCCTTCCAGCGTCGCTACCCATAAAGATGCGGTTGTGGCGCTGGGCGGCAGTACGCTCACTATCGGCACCTCCGGTCAAAGCGACGGCGACGGCGACTACCGCGGCAGATTTACCGGCACAGGTAACGTATATAAACGCGGCACGGGTACGTTACAACTGTACGCAAAATCTTCGTCGCCTACAGGGTTGCTGCATCTGCAGGGCGGAACGCTGACGATGCACCCGAGAAACGGCGTTCATGATTGGGGGGGCAGGTTTGCCATGGACGCAGGCACAACGTTAAACATCGAACCTTATTTTAATAACGGAGTGAAAATACTCGGACGGGGTACCATTCAGGGCGGAACCATCAATATCAGCGGAACCATGTATGACAATGCCTCCCTGATCCCGCTCGAATTTGGCGACGACCTTATCGTACAGATAGCCAAACCGACGATTAACATAACTTCCGACTGGGGCAACATACTGTCCGGATATAAAAGCAAACTGTTAATCAAATACAAAAATGCAACGCACAGATACACCGAAGCCGATTTTAACATCAACGATGCGAATACAAGTACTTCGGGCGTGAACATCAGGTTATGGGAAAGTTATGAAAATGGCAGCATGTTAAACATATCGCCCAGGTATCCTGAATTTACATCCACTACTATTGGTACTTTTAATCCCAGAGTTGGCGTATCATTTTCCGAAGACATTCCCGTTACTCCTGTAATTAACACTCCCACTTTTTCGGTATTGTCGGGTACCCTTCCGCCCGGACTTTCGCTGTCCGCACCGGCAGCAGACCCAATTTCAGCGGTTGGTTATTGGGAACGCCCACCGCAGCGGGAACATACACCTTTACGGTTAAGTTGGCAATCATTAGTGGCGACTTACTCGCCTTCCGTTCATTTACCGTTACCGTGGATAAAGGATCCGGCGCATCGCTCAACACGTGGTCGCCCACGGGCAACACCGTAACGGCGACCAGCATCACGGCGGGAACAGCCCCGACCGTATCGGGCAGCAATCCGGGCAGTCAAACGGTTGAATACGCCATCACCACAGGAACCTCCGCCCCCGCAACCGGCTGGCAGGACGGCAGATCGTTCAGCAACCTGAACCCCAACACCTCGTACCGCGTATATGCCCGCACAAAGGAAAATGCGAACTACCTTGCGGGAACGGCTGTTTACGCTACCATCGCGTCGGGCGCAAAAAGCGTTACCGTAGGCGCGCAGGTCGGACGGCTTTACAGTGGCGAGGAAGACGAGGTAACCTTCGCCGTTACCACCGCAGGCATTGCCAACGGCGCGCACAGCATCACGGTGAACAACCGTCCCGCAGCCGTTACCGCTCCCGCCACGCTGACCATTGCCAACAACGTCGGTACGCTCGCCCTTACGGGAAGCGCAGCCACAGTTGCCGCCACTACCAACCTGACGCTGACCATTGACGGGGCTACTTCGGCAACTTTCGTGCTGACCATCGTGGCTGTGCCGGCAGTGCCCGCCTTATCGGTATCCAATACGGTAAGACCGGCTGAACTGACGGTCGGGGAGGCTGTATCAGTAGTAAATTCCGGCGTTGGTTATTTAATTGTAAACGCCCACTATGTTGCTTCGCCAAACGAAGCCGATTTCGCCGTTGGGAATTTGCCTCCCGGTCTCACAATGCGCACATTTAAGGATTATAACAGGAAAGCGTCGGCTCTGGAAGGACAAATGTTTGTCTACCAAATTTCAGGCACGCCCACCACCGCAGGTACCTATACCTTAACATTACCTGCGAGCGTACCGGGCAATAACTTTATCAGAAGAACAATTCCGGTTTCCGGTAATGTAACGGTTGAAGGCACGGTAACGCTGGTCGTCCATCCGAATACCCCGCTGGCGCCGGGCAGTTTCACCGCCGCAGCGGGCGTTGAACAGGCGACGCTCGCATGGACGGCTCCCGACGAACGCGGCGCTGCCATAACTGCATACGAGTTATCCAAAGACAACGGCGCAAGTTGGATCAGCGTTGCCGCCACAGCGCGCAGTCACACGTTCGCCGGATTAACCGCCGGAACGGTTCACACCTTTAAGATACGCGCCCTGAACAGCGCGGGCAACAGCGCCGAAGCCACCGCCACCGCCACGCCCGCCGCACCGCCAATAGTTAAAAAGGTAACGGCAGGCGCGCAGAACGCTCCGATATACGCGGGCGAAGGCGGCACGGTAACCTTCCCCGTATTTACCGAAAACATCGCCAACGGAACGTACACGGCAACGGTAGCCAACCGCCCCGCGAATGTAACGGTATCGGGCAGCGTGGTCATTAACAGCGGCGCCGGCGTGCTGACCCTTTCGGGAACAACAGGCATAACGGCAGGCGCAACCTCTACCCTTACGCTGACCATTGACGGCGCCACGTCGTCGGCATTTACCCTTACGGTAACGGCGGCGCGAACCGTGTCGGTAGGGGCGCAGAGCGGCGCAATCACGGCAAACGACTACGGCTCGGTAACCTATCCCGTAACGACAGCCAACTTCGCCGACGGCACGTATTCCGCATCGGTAACCAACCTTCCGGCAGGCTTGAGCGCGGACGCGGTAACCGTTGAGTCGGGCGCCGGTACGCTCACCCTTTCGGGAACGCCAACGACGGCGGCAACCGTCAGCACCCTCCGCCTGACGCTCGACGGACGGCAGGCAGCCGCCAACTTCTCGCTCACCGTAGGCGCCGCCGTGCGCACGGTGGAGGTGTCGGGTCAGGATGAAGACCTCGTGGCGGGCGTTGCAGGCGCAATCGCTTTCGGCGTACTCACGCGCAACATCGCTGGCGGACAGAGCGTCGCGGCATCGTGGTACGGCAACCCCGAAGGCACGGGCAGCGCGGTATCGGCTCCGGCGGGCGTTACGGCGTCGGCTACGAACGTGCAGGACAACGCCTCGCTGCTCACCGTTACCGCCACATCCGCCACCGTTGCCGGAACGTATTATTTCAAGGTAACGGCAAACGGCGTATCGTCCGAAGTCGCCACGCTCTACATACAGTCGCCCCCGCCGTCGGTCGCCGTAAGTTCTACGGGTCTCGGCGCAGGCTTGAAAGTGGGCGTAGCGGTAAGCGGCAGCGTGGTCTATACGTTGAGTAACGGACAGTATGCCACGGGCATCACCGCGTCGCATTTCAACGGCGTCGGCAATCTGCCTGCCGGACTGACGGTTGGAACGCCCGTTCGCACAAGCGCCACCGTGGTAACCGTCCCCATCGGGGGAACGCCAACCGCGTATAACGCCTCCACGCGCAACCTCACGTTTCCCGCCACCATCCCTGCGGCAGCCGTTCAGGACTACGATGAAGCGGTCGCAGTCAGCGGCTTGGTTACTGTTTCCGCTGTCGCGAAAGGCGACGGAGCGGCGGTATCTGTTCCCGCTGTAAGCGGAACGCCCACGCAGACAGGCATCGCGGTAAGCGCGGTAACGCTCGCGCCCGCAACTACCGGACAGGCGGCGGAGTACGCCATCAATCAGTCATCAGCCACAACGCCCGCATCGGGTTGGGGCAGCAGCCCCACATTCAGCGGACTGACCGCCGGAACCACCTATTACGTGTGGGCGCGCTCGGCGGCGAACACCAACTATGACGCAGGCGCGGCGCAGCACAGCGCGGGGATACAGACGGCGGCGGCAACCTACGCCGTAACCGTAACCGGCGGAACGGGCGGCGGCAGTTATGCGGCGGGCGCAACCGTCAATATCACGGCTGGCGCGGCTCCGGCAGGCAAAGAGTTTGACCGGTGGACAACCGCCGACGGCGTAACCTTTGCCGATGAGAACGCAGCAAGCACTACGTTTACCATGCCTGCGCAAGCGGTAACGGTAACGGCAACGTACAGGGATTTACCGCCCGACACCTACGCCATCACCGTACAGAACGACGGCAACGGCGCTGCAAACGCCAGCGCAACCTCTGCAACGGCAGGTACGGAAATCACCCTGACGGCAACGCCCAACGCAGGTTACACGTTTAAAGAATGGCAGGTCATTGAAGGCGGCGTAACGATAACGGACAACGCATTCGCCATGCCTGCGGAAAACGTAACAGTGAAGGCGATATTTGAGGAAATAACCGGCGCAACCACTTACGCCATCACCGTAGAGAACGACGGCAACGGCGCTGCAAACGCCAGCGCAACTTCCGCAACGGCAGGTACGGAAATCACCCTGACGGCAACGCCCGACGAGGGTTACACGTTTAAAGAATGGCAGGTTATTGAAGGCGGCGTAACGATAACGGCAAACAAATTCACCATGCCTGCGGAAAACGTAACAGTAAAGGCGATATTTGAGGAAATAACCGAAGGAACGCCGCCCGCCATCGCCACCGCCGCCCTTCCCGACGGCAAAAAAGGAACGGCTTACAGCGCAACGCTCGAAGCCGCCGGCGACGCGCCCATCGCATGGACAATTGCCACCGGCGCACTGCCCGCAGGCGTTACGCTTTCCGAAGCGGGCGTCATCGCGGGTACGCCCACCGCAGCGGGAACGTTCAACTTCACCGTCCGCGCCGCCAACGCCGCCGGACACGACGAAAAAGCGCTGACCCTCGTCATTGCGCAGGTAACGGGCGTTGAAACACCGCTTGTCAATCCCATCAAAGCATGGACGCGCAACGGCTTGCTGCACATCGCAGGCTTAACCCCCGGCGAAACGCTCGCCATCTATTCCGCCTCCGGACAGTTAGCCTACACCAGCGTAGCCACAGCCGACGAAACGGATATACCGCTGCACACGCAAGGTATGTACATCATCGTCCACGCCGGCAACACGTTAAAAGCAGTATTTGAAAAATAAACACGTAGGGGCGAACCTGCGTGTTCGCCCCTTATTTATTTTAAAAAGATAAAAAAGATAAAGCAG
>Ga0082212_10004426_pt1 | contig 19493 bp, 13 predicted proteins | sample TergutNt197P3_FD_71548 | JGI IMG/M metagenome (GOLD analysis project Ga0082212, IMG submission 71548) | Neocapritermes taracua P3 segment gut microbial communities from Petit-Saut dam, French Guiana - Nt197 P3 | ecosystem: Host-associated > Arthropoda: Insects > Digestive system > Gut ... | reverse complement strand
TTTGCCATGCTGTATATCTCAAAGGGGGACGTGAGGACGGCTGCGATCGGCGGCACGAATATCGGCAGGGATTCGGACACAATAGCCGGCCGGGCCGCCATGCTTGCGGGGACTATATCCGGTTATCAGAATATCCCGCAGGAATGGGTCGATATGGTCAACAAAAATTCGCTCGAGAGAATCAAAACAAATTCGCAGAAGATAGTCGATTTGATTGCGGGAAAGAAACTGCCGTTGATGAAAGAAAGGCATTCGATAAATGAGTATGTTTAAAGTTATCCTTACGGCTATCAACCCTAAGGACGAGGATCGCAAAACGACCCCGCTTGAAGTATTGGTCGATACGGGATCGGAATTGTCGTGGCTTCCAAAACAGCTGCTGCATGACGCAGGTATCGTTTCGCGCGGGAAAAAACGCTTTTACACCGCTACCAACCAGTTGATTGAACGCGATTATGGTTACGCGATACTTGCCGCCGAGGGATATGCGACTAACGACGAGATTGTTTTTGCCGAATCGGGCGATATGGCTCTGCTCGGCGTGCGCACAATAGAAGGATTCGGCGTAATGGTAGATAATGTCGGCCACCGTTTCGTCGCTACAACAAGTCTTGTCGTTTCGGCTGTTTACCGAAAACAAATATGAATATACATTGGAAATCGCTTTGAATATTAATGGCACAAAAGGAGAAGGAAATGGAAAGCGCGGATTTCAAAACATATCTGAAAAACTATCCCGACGAAAAAGGATTTTTCGGGGAATACGGGGGCGCCTACCTGCCGCCCGAGCTCGAGCCGGCCTTTGGGGAAATAAATGAAGCGTACAAGACAATATGCCATTCGGCGCAGTTCATAAACGAGCTCCGCAGGATACGCAAGGATTTTCAGGGGAGGCCCACGCCCGTGTACCACTGCGAGCGGCTGTCGAGGGAACTGGGGACGACCCATATATACCTCAAAAGGGAGGACCTGAACCACACGGGGGCGCACAAGCTCAACCATTGCATGGGAGAAGGGCTGCTGGCGAAATTCATGGGCAAAAAGAAACTGATAGCCGAGACCGGCGCGGGCCAGCACGGAGTCGCCTTAGCCACTGCGGCGGCGTTTTTCGGGCTCGAGTGCGAAATCCACATGGGTGAAGTGGACATAGCCAAGCAGGCGCCCAACGTGGCGCGGATGAGGCTTCTCGGAGCCAGGGTCGTGCCTGTCACCCACGGGCTCAAAACCTTGAAGGAAGCGGTGGACTCGGCGTTTGAGGCATACCTCAAAGATTACAAAGAGGCCATATACTGCATAGGCTCCGTGGTGGGGCCGCACCCGTTCCCGCTCATGGTGCGCGACTTTCAAATGGTGGTGGGGGTCGAAGCCCGCCAGCAGTTCATCGAAATGACGGGCTTTCTGCCCGACGCCGTCGTGGCTGCGGTTGGGGGCGGGAGCAACGCGATGGGAATATTCACCGCGTTTTTGGACGACCCGGTGGAAATATACGGAGTGGAACCGATGGGCGCGGGGACGGCCTTAGGCAGCCACGCAGCTTCGATAACTTTCGGCGAGAAGGGCATAATGCACGGATTTGAGAGCCTGATGCTAAAAGACGAAAACGGCGAGCCCGCCCCCGTCTACTCCGTGGCGAGCGGGCTGGACTATCCGTCGGTCGGCCCCGAGCACGCATTTCTCCACAGCCTCGGCAGGATAAAATATGATTCCATACTCGACGACGAAGCCATCGAGGCGTTTTTCAAGCTGTCAAGGCTGGAGGGCATAATCCCGGCGATAGAGAGCGCCCATGCGGTGGCATACGCGGTCAAGCTCGCCAAAGGCGAAAGCAAGCCGGGGACCATTTTGGTGAACCTCTCGGGCAGGGGGGACAAAGACATGGACTACATCCTTGAAAACTACGCCGACAGGTTGTAAGGGGTTTTCGATATGAACAATATCAGCGGGAGAAAACGTCACGGGAAAACGACGCTCATACTTGCTGCGTGTCTCTGCGTCCCATTTGTCGCGATTTGGTGCATAGCGGGCAGCGTCGGCGAAAATATTTTTTACGAACAAAAAAGGGACCTCCTCATTTTGCTTGTGCTCTCATACGCAGTCATGCTGGCCACCATAATGGTTTTTATCCGGATAATAGACAAATCAAATGAAAAACGGGACAGAATCCTAAATATCATAAACCGCGTCGCATCCGTGCTGCTCGCGGAGACAAATGAAGAAAATTTTGAAAAGTCCCTGCTGGACGGCATGGAAATCATAGGCCGGAACATGGGCGCGGACTGCGTGCAGATTTGGCCGAACGAAATGCGGGACGACAGGCTTCATTTTGTGCTGAAATACAAATGGATGTCCGATAACGGCAAAAAAGCCCCGCCTGTCGAAATCGGGACGGCGGTGCCTTACAGCGCGAGATGGAAGGAGCTGTTCCTTCGCGGCGAATGCGTGAACGGCCCAATCGCGCATTTGCCGCAGGAGGACCAGGATTTGCTCAGCCCGCTTGGCCTGTTGTCCACTATCACCATCCCGCTATACTACCAGGAAAAATTTTGGGGGGTTTTCTGCGTCGATGACATCGTCAAGGAGCGCTATTTCACGCAAAACGAAATAAACATGCTGCATTCCGTGACTCTGATGCTGGTGAATGCCATAAACCGCAATTTGATCCAGAGGGAGCTGAGATCCACCCTTGAAAAAATAGAAAACGTGATCGGGCAAAACGAGCTTCAAATCACAAAATTGGATATGGCGATACAGGCGTCAAAAGTCGCTTTGTGGGAAATGGAAATCGTGAAAGATGATCCGGTCAATCCGAACAATATTTTCATATGGTCAGACGAACTCAGGCATATGCTCGGTTACAAGGACGAAAACGATTTCCCGAATATACTTTGCAGCTGGAGCGATCTCTTGCATCCCGACGACAAAGACAGAAGCCTCGAGGCCTTCGCGGGGCATCTGCTCGACATGACGGGGAAAACGCCTTACGACATAGAATACCGGCTGCAAAAAAAAGACGGCGAGTATTCATATTACCGCGCCGCCGGGGCGACTGTCCGCGACAAAAACGGGAGCCTCGTGCGCGTGGTGGGCACGCTGGTGGATATAACCGAGACGAAGAACATCATACTCGATTCGGAAAGGCAAAGGATAGAGGCCGAGGCGGCCAATAAGGCAAAAAGTAATTTTTTGAGCACGATGAGCCACGAAATACGGACGCCGATGAACGCCATAATCGGCATGACCACGATCGGCAAATTGACAGGCGACATCCAAAAAAAAGACGACGCATTGAAAAAAATCGAAGGCGCGTCCAAGCACCTTCTCGGGATAATAAACGACGTGCTCGACATGTCAAAGATCGAGGCGGACAAGCTCGAATTGTCGCCTGTCAGTTTTGATTTCGAAAAAATGCTGCAAAAAATCGCCGACGTGATAACCCTGCGCGTGGACGAGCGGCGGCAGAAGTTTTTCGTCAATATCGGCAAGGATATGCCCCGCACGCTTTTCGGCGACGACCAAAGGCTGGCGCAGGTCATAACGAATCTTTTGTCAAACGCGGTCAAATTCACCCCGGACGAAGGAACGATCCGCCTTGATTCCCGGCTTGTTTCGGAGGAAAACGGGATATGCCGCTTGCAGATCAGCGTCGAGGACACGGGCATCGGCATCACCGACGAACAAAAAGCGCGCCTGTTCAAATCCTTTGAACAAGCCGAAGCCACCACGACGCGCAAGTACGGCGGCACGGGCCTTGGGCTCGCGATCACAAAGCGCATAGTGGAGCTGATGGACGGCGAAATCCAAGTGGAATCGACGCCGGGCCAAGGCTCGAAATTCACGTTCACATTTTTGATGAAACGCGACGCCGCCGCGAAAAATCATTTGCCCAACGCACGCCTCGACTGGGAAGACGCCCGCTTAAAAATCGCCGATGAACCCGGGCATTCCAATGATTTCACCGGATATTCGATTTTGCTCGTGGATGACGTTGAGATAAACCGCGAAATCCTGCTTTCGCTTTTGGAGCCCACGGGCTTGGCCGCCGATTGCGCGGAGAACGGAAAGCAGGCGCTCAAAATGTTTGAAAGCGCGCCGGACAAATACAACATGATATTCATGGACATCCAAATGCCCGAGATGGACGGGTACGAAGCCACGCGCCAAGTCAGGGCACTCGGCTTAGCGCAGGCCAAAGCGATCCCGATAATCGCGATGACCGCCAATGTTTTCCGCGAGGACATCGAAAAAAGCCTCGAAGTGGGCATGAACGGCCATATAGGCAAGCCGATAGATTTTGATGAGGTGACCAAAGAGCTGCGGAAATATTTGCGCTGATTTCAAAATCCATCGATCAATCGACAAGCGCGGCTGTGACGATGAAGCGGCGGTAGGGGAAGAAGTCGTAGTCGCAGGTGATGAGGGTGATGAGGGAAAGGTCATCGGAATCGGCCATGACCCAGGTTTCGTCGGGGCCGACGGAGAATAGGTCGGTGACGGCGTAGTCGAAGCGTTGGATGCCGGTGTCGACGGAGACGAGATCGCCGGGTGCGAGCTCCTTGAGGCGGCTGAAGTGCCTGCCGCGGATGCGGCTGAAGTGGCCGGCGACGACGAAGTTGCCTGTGCCGGGCGACCTGGAGGGTACGGCGGAGCAGGGGGCGATGTCGAGGTTATGCTTGGTGGGGGATGCGAGTATGGGTGAGCGGAGGCTGATCTTGTCGATGACGAGCACGGCCTGCATGGCGCCAAGCAGGTAGCTGACGGAGAAGTCCGGGTCGGTGTCCTCGTGCCAGACGCCGTCGGGCGTGATGTAGTCGCCGACGGCAGCAGCGGCAGCGTCCCAGCGGCCGCCGGGGGAGTCGCGCCTGGCGCCGGTAGCGAGTTCGCCGGTGGCGATGGCTTTCTCCCATGCGTCGAGCGCCTGGCTCTGGAGCTTGTCGTAGCGGTGCGCGTCGGTCCAGGGCATCATCATCACGCACGCGCCGACCACGATGATCATCATCGGCACTATGTACTTCAAAGCGCCGCGCACTATGCGCCCGACGCTTTTTTTCTTTGTTTTTACCTCTTGTGCTTCGTTTTCCATGTTCATTCGCCCGCTATGGGTTCGGTTTCCGGTTCGGGTTCGCCCTCGGGTTCAGTTGGATCCGGCGTAGGCTCGAGTGTGGTTTCCGTCTCCGTGGTCTCCGCTTCGGGCTCGGCGGTCGTCTCGGGTTCAGGTTCAATTGTCGTCGTAGGCTCGGTCGTCGCCTTTGGATCGAATTGCGCAGCGGTGGTGGTAGTTTCAGGCTGCGTGGTGGTTTCCTGCGTGGTGGCCTCTTCCGTGGTGGCCTCGGGCTCCGTAGTGGTCTCTTCCGTCGTCGTTTCCGGCTCCGTTTCGGGCTCTGACAGGCTTTCGTCGAACGTCACGCCGTAGCCATAGTACCCGCTGTCCTCCCCGCCGCCTTCGAACACCGTCACGTCGCCGCCGTCGATGACCACATTCCACAAAATGATCGATGCGTTGTTTTCCGCCGGCACCACTTCGCAGCTGCCGGAACCGTACTCCGGAAGCCCGATTTCGCCGTCGCTCACCAAAATCGTGCACACCATGCTCACGCTCTCGCCCGCCGCCAGCGGGTAGGGGTAGTAATGCCTGTCCGCGCCGTCCGCCGCCAGCCGCGGCATCTCGGCAAGCCCGGACCCCGACTCGTACGACACGCTCTGCAGGCAGAAATACTCCGCCCCGTCCACGCTGCACGAGTTGCGGTACTGCCCCGGCGGCAAAAACCGCGCATATGCGCTCCCGCCCTCGCCGCCGTCGTATGTGAAGCCGTATGCCACCCGGTACGCCCGGTAGCCGTATATGTTGTCCCCCGGCGCGCCGTCGGCCTGCTCCGCCAACAGCCCCTCCGCCAGCCCGTAGTCGCCCGCCGCGCACGCCAGCAGCATCTCGCGCTGCCGCTCCGCAGGTATGTATATCTCCTCGATCTCCACGCTGTGATTCTGGGCGCTTGCGCGGCCCATCATCATCGCCGCCGGCGCCGCCGCAGCGATCCTGCCGCCGCCTTCGTCCACCGCCACCCGCGCCGTCAGCCACCCCGCCCCAGCCACGCCCGCCGTCAGCGCCAGCGCCACCGCCGCCATCGCCGCCATCATTTTGCCGCTCTTCTTCGCTTTCACTTGCTATCCACCTCCGTGCTCTCCTTAGCCGGCCTCAGCTTCCTCTCCAAGACACCCAGCAGAAACTGGAACGCCATCGCCATCAGAACCGGCACAGCCACCATGTACGGCCGCTCGCCTACCGCCTCCACCAGCCGACCAAGCCCCCGCACCACCGCTGCCTGCCTCCCGATGATCCGGCTCTCCGCCGTCACGAACCCGTCCTCCGCGTTGTTGTTGTCCCCCTTCGTCCGGAATTCGTGACCCGCCGCCGTCTTCTCCTTCGCCGTTATCCTGTGCGTCACTATCGTCTCGCTCTCGAACGCCCGGAACGTGATCACGTCGCCCACCTCGAGCTTCTCCGCCGCCGTCTCCCGCGTGATGATCGCGTCCCCAGTCCTCATCGTCGGCACCATGCTGTCCGACAGCACCACGTACATCCTCCACGGCCCCAGCGCCGGCGCCTCCATGCCCGTCGCGTTGCATATCAAAAGGTACGCGCACGCCGCGCTGATTATCGCGAATATGGCCGTCAGCCCTATCCCTATCCACCTTATTATCTCGTATGTTATTCTTTTCATAATTCTTTATGTTATTATATTATTTTATATATGATTCAAAGAGCATCGCTATATCTTTCCAATCGTCGTGGAAATAGACCGCGTTGTTTGTCGCCTGTATTATTTCCGCGTATTCTATCTCTATGTCGAAATCGCTCGCGGCGACTCCGATGTTTGCCAAAAACGGTATGTACGCCGTCACTTTGATTTCGACCGTTTCGCCGCTCCCCAAGGGTTCGATCAGATAATAATGCCCTTTGTATATTGTATGCTTGTTTGTTTTCACAAAAAACGCGGCCTTTATGGCGTCGTCTTTTATCGCGGGTTTTTTCATCCTGAAATACACGGGTATATTGGACTCGTTTTTGAATGTGTATGTCTTTATCACGACTCCGCCCTTGTGCGGGGCGAACGCCGTGCCGCCGAGATAGCCATCGTCCCACAATGCCATGAGCTTGCCGTTCAGCGCGCTTTGGCTGTCGGCGGCCAGAAACGAAGCTTCCAGATTTATCACGTTGCGCATGAAGGGGTCGCCCGGGGTGACCACGCTTTTTATGTTGCGATACTCGTGCGACACCCCTTCGAATTTCATTTTGACTTCGGCGAATTTAAATTCGCCGGACTGATCTATTCCGGCCGAATTTATTAACCAGGCGAGGACGGTTCCCGACAAAACGGCTGCGATTATCAGAGATAAAACAACGACTTTGGTTCTCTTTTTCTTCATTTTTATCATCGGGAACCGCCTTTCCTAAGTTACAGCTTTAATTTAAATTTCGATTAAATCAGGTGGAATATATGCGCCAAGCGGTTTGTTATTTCCAAGAATCAAGATAAGCCTTATACAAATCTGCGTTGACGTAAGGTATGAAGAAATCGCCTTTGGCTCTGCTCCACAATCCTGTTCCCGAATCATATACAAGCCTTTCTCCCAAACCGGCGACATCAGACCAACCGTCAACCATGAATACCGCATTGTTCGTGGCTTGGATCACTTCCACTACGACATTGTCTTTTACATTATTTACAAAGCTAAATTTTGCATATTGTAAATCGTTGTCGTTTTCTGCCCCACATATATAGGCGAAAATTTTAATTGTAACATTGTAGCCAGCTTCCGGCGAAAGAGGTATGGCACAATAACAGTAATCTCCTTCTTGGAGCAGCGGCGCACAAATATCGAAACCAGAAGGTCCGGTTATACTTGCATACGCTTGTTGAATATAGGCCAAATCTCCAGTTCCTGAATCCATTTTTAATTCAAAAGTCGGAATTCTGAAATATACGGGTATGTAGCTTCCAACCCAGTGGGGGGGATCAGTTAAATCCTTGTTGATTGAGAAATTATAGCTTGCTTCAACTATGGAACTGGGGGTTACGTTAACGACGTTATTTGTATTTTTTTCCTTGCCGAAAGCATTCTCTATCAAAACCACGGCGCGATCATTGAGCGAATAATCTGTCGGAACGCCATCTTTTTGATATATATCGACTATATTCTTATATCCGTTGGTTCCGCCAAGTTTCTCAGGCATCTGAGCCCAAAAATTCAAAAACATATCATCGCTATAGCCATAAGATTTATACCAATCATAAGCTTTTTCCAATTCCTTTTGAATCATTACGTTTAGGTGAGCGCCCGGATAGAAGTCAAGAACTCTAAGGGTCATATCATCTGCGCCAACGTCAACTTTTGCCATTTGGAAGCTTCCATCGACTTTCGCTTCCGCAGATCCAGTGAACCAGGCCCAAGTGCCGGCGCCGATGGCGACGGTGAGCAGGAGCAGACCGGCGATGAGGGTGATGAAGAGTCTCTTGTTTTCCATGATTTTACGCATTTTCGTGTTCCTCCATAAAAATAAATAATAAAAAATGTGTTGCCTCTTTTATTATTGGAGTCGAGTTCTCCTAGCCTCTTTTTATGGTGGGTTGGGGTTCCCACACGCGAATTTATCGCGTATCAGCCTCGTTGATGACGCTCAATGTGGTTAGGCGCCCGGCGGCGTTGGTGCGGGCTTGCCGGGTGTGCCCGCTCGTGCGTTTGTGTTTGTGGTGATGCGATATAAAATCAAATCTGTTTGCCGAATGGTCAGCTTCCAAATCTCATTTTCTTCCTTTTTCTTCTCGTGCGCGGCCGAATGTCTCCCTTGGCCATTCCCAGCGCTACCGCCGCTCCCGCGCATATGATCGCCATGCCTATCATAATGCTGAAATACAGCGGAGGTTCGCCGGTGGTGGGCATCTCGAATTCCAGCACTCCCATGGCTGCGGTGTTGTCCTCGATCCTATGCGCGACCGCCGGGTCGCCGCCAAGCATCGGCGCGGGTCGCATATTTTCCGTGGAATCGGCCTTGAGCTCGACCCCTGCCAGCGGTGCCGGCATATCGTCCGGGCCGTCGGCCAATGCCTCCGTGGCGTCACCAAACTCGCCAACGCCTTTAGGTACGCTCGCCTGCTCCGGCTCCTCGTACTGCTCTCCCTCCGTGGTCGCCGCCGTCGTCGCTTTGCCCGCGCCCGTCGTCTCCGCCTCAGTCGCGGATCCCGCCGGCTCCGTCGGATTTGCCGGTTCGCTTGGGTCTGTTGGGTCTGTTGGGTTTGTTGGGGTAGCCGGACTCGTGGGCTCCGTTGGGGTGGTTGGGGTGGTAGGCGGATCCGTCGTGCCGCCCGGCGGCACCTCGTCAGCCACTGCCTCGAACACCCACCGCAGCTGCGCCGCTTTCCCCTGGTACTCGTTGCCCGTCTCCGGCCCCAACAAATGTATCTCGAATGTGAGCTCCGTGACCGTTCCCGGCTCGAACCTCCCATTGTATATGTGCTTGAACGGCTCGCTGTAATATTCCGTTTTGATCTCCACCGGCACTTCCGGGTCGTCCAGCGGGTAGTATCGATCTATCGCCTCCTGCGTCATCGCCCCCATGTCCGGCTGCGCGGTGCCGAATCTCGCCACCCTCGCCCCGTCCCTGTACGCCGTGATGATGAAGTTCTGCGCCGGGTCCGCTCCGCTCCCCGGCTCCGTCAGGTTGTATATGCTCACGCTCATCGAAAACGCGAAATCGACTTTGTTTTCCACGCTCACCGTGGCCGTCCTCGTGTCGCCCGGGGTCATGTCCGTCAGGTCGGCCAGCTGGCTGGGCGCGTCCCTGAACTCCAGCCCTGCGTCGTTTGCCTCAAGCACTGCCCCCGATGCCGCCGTCGCCAGCAGCGCCGCGATTGCGACCGCCGCGATTATCTTCATTGTTATTCTGCTTCCCATCCGCTCATCCCTCCTCGCCCGCCGAACATTTTCCCGTTCACAAGTTTTGAGTTATGCTATTGATTATACACTGCCACAGTCACAAGCCAGTCACAGAATAAGCTTTTTTTGGCCTGTTTTACAAATTATTTTAATGAATTTTTATTACTTGGTCACAAATTCGGGGAATTTCGCTGTGACTGCGGCGATGGCGACTTGCAGGATTAACCACAAAAATGTTAACATTATGTTAATTTTGATGAAATATGCTGTTTTTTCGGCATTGGATATGATATAATCATTATCTGAAAAAAAGCCGAAGAGACCGGCCGGGACGGGAAGCGGTAAAATTATATGTACGATTACCTGATAGCGGGGGCGGGGCTGTACGGCTCGGTATTCGCATATGAGGCCAAAAAGCGAAACAAAACCTGCCTTGTCATAGATAAGCGGCCGCATATCGGCGGCAATATATACACGGAAAACAGAAGCGGCATTGACGTCCATGTGTACGGGGCGCACATATTTCACACCTCCGACAAGCCGGTGTGGGAGTACATCAACCGGTTCGCCGGATTCAACGGCTATATCAACTCGCCGGTGGCGATATACAAAGACGAACTGTACAACCTGCCTTTCAACATGAACACATTTTCCAGGATATGGGGCATAAAAACCCCCGATGAGGCCAAGGCGATAATAGCGGCGCAGATCAAGGAATCGGGCATAACGGAGCCCAAAAACCTCGAGGAGCAGGCGTTGGCCTTGGTCGGGCGGGACATCTACGAAAAGCTGGTCAGGGGCTACACGGAAAAGCAGTGGGGGCGAAAATGCAGGGATCTGCCCGCATTCATCATAAAGCGGCTGCCGCTGAGATTCACCTTCGACAACAACTATTTCAACGACAGATACCAAGGCATACCTGAGGGGGGCTATACGCGGATAATAGGGAAGATGCTCGAGGGCGCCGAGGTGAGGCTTGGCACGGACTATTTCGAATTTATCAAAAACAACAAAAACACAGCCAAAAAGACAGTCTACACGGGAATGATAGACGAATATTTCGGATATATATACGGGGCGCTGCAGTATCGCTCGATCAGGTTCGAGACAGAGGAGCTGCCTACGGACAACTATCAGGGCAACGCGGTGGTGAACTACACGGATTACGAAGTGCCCTACACGCGCATAATCGAGCACAAGCATTTCGATTTCGGCACGCAGCCGACCACGATCGTCAGCCGCGAATACCCGGCTGAATGGGAGAAAAGCGGAGAGCCGTATTACCCGGTCAACGACGAGGCGAACGAGGCGCTTTACGAAAGGTACAAAGCTTTGGCAAAGGGCCATGACGAAGTGATATTCGGGGGCCGGCTGGGGCAGTACAAATATTACGACATGGACAAAACGATAAAGGCGGCGTTGGATGCGGCAGCGGCCGAGTTTGAGGGACTATGAGATGATACTTCAAAACATACAGTACCCGGAACCCGGCGACAGCGAAAAAGGTATGTATTATTGGTTCACGGACGAGAAATGCCATGCGACGGCGGACAAGGGGCGGCTGGCGGTGGGCGGCGGCTGCACCCTGCACTTCAACACCTACTTCAACTCCTTCTCCTACGGCAAATGGAAAAAGTACACGAGGCTGGGGCGGCTGAGCCTGAGGCTGTGCCTCAGGGGCAGCTTCGAGGTGCTGCTGGTGCGAAACGACGCGGCGGGCGAGGCGTTCGAGCAGCGGACGCTGAGCCGGACCAGGGTGCGCTCGCCGGAGATGGTCGGGCATGCGTTCGACTACCCGGAGACGGAGCCGAAGGGCATCGTGGGGTTCGTGCTCGTCGCGCTCGAGGACGGCGAGGTGGCGGGCGGCTGCTACGCGGCGGACATCGACGAGGGCGGGCTCGACGAGGTGAACCTGGCGCTGTGCATATGCACGTACAGGCGCGAGGGCTACATAGATGCGAGCATGGCGATGCTGGAGCGCGAGGTGTTCGCGGGCGGCTCGATGCTGAGCGGGCACCTGCGGGCGTACATCGCGGACAACGGGCAGACGCTGGGCGCGGGCCGGTTCGGCGCGGAGGAGATCAGGGTGTGCCCGAACAGGAACACGGGCGGCTCGGGGGGCTTCTCGCGGGCGATGATCGAGGCGGCGGCGGACAGGGAGCGGCACCGTCTCACGCACATGGTGCTGATGGACGACGACATCGTGTTCACGCACCACGCGCTGGAGCGGGCTTACGCATTCCTGCGGCTGCTGAGGGAGGAGCACAGGGGCATCATGCTGGGCGGGGCGATGCTGAGGCTGGACCTGCCGTTCGCGCAGTTCGCGGCCGGCGAGACCTGGGGCCCCGAGGAGATCGTGTTCAACAAGATCAGCTACAACCTGTACGAGCTGCGCTACGTGCTGCGCAACGAGATCGAGGAGGGGATCAACCAGCTGGGGTGGTGGTTCTGCTGCGTGCCGATGGACGGCGGGGGCGGCCTGGCGCTGCCGCTGTTCTACCAGTACGACGACATAGAGTACAGCCAGCGGAACGCGCACCGCGGCAAGGTGACCCTGAACGGGGTGTGCGTGTGGCACGAGGCGTTCGAGAAGAAGACGGGCGCGGCGAAGGGGTACTACGCGATGCGCAACCGGCTGATCGTGAGCTCGATCCACGGCGGGGCGGGGTTCACGAAGCGGCTGGCGAAGCGGCTGGTGCGGGAGGCGGTGGCGAGGGAGCTGATGATGTACCGGTACGGTGCTGCGGAGCTATTGGTGCGGGCGGCGGAGGACTACCAGCTGGGGCTGGGGTGGCTGGCGGGGGTTGACGCGGAGGGGCTGAACCGGGAGGTAAGCGCGGCTGGCGAGAGGCTGCGGCCGATGGAGGAGCTGCCGGTGGGGTTCATGTACGGCGAGTACGCGGCGAGCCTGGGGTACCATGAGGGGAGGCTGAAGCGGCTGAAGCGGCTGCTGACTCTGAACGGCTACCTGCTGGCGGCGAGGGGCGACGTGACGGTGTCGGCGTCAAGCGACATCAAGGGGAACTACTACCGGGCGAGGCGTGCGCTGAACTACGACGAGGCGAGCGGCAAGGGTTTCGTGGCGGAGCGCAGCCGGAGGGAGGCGTGGCGCATATGGCGCAGGCTGCGCAAAGCGCTGCGGCGGCTCGGCAGGAGCTTCGGAAAGACGGTAAAGCAGTACAGAAGCGAGTATGGCAGCTATGTCACACAGGAGTTCTGGATCAAGTATTTGGGGCTGTAATATTGTAATATATTGATATATGGGGGACACACATATGCGGGTAGCAATAGTGGGCGTAGGGTATGTAGGGCTCGTGACCGGGGCGGGGCTCGCGGAGCACGGGCACGATGTGACCTGCGTCGACATCGACCAAACCAAGATCGACATTCTGGCGAACGGAGGCTGCACCATCTACGAACCGGACCTGCTCGAGCTGCTGCGGAAAAACAGGGACAGGATGCGCTTCACCGCCGACTGCGGCGGCGCATACGCCGACGCGGACATCGTGATGATCGCCGTGGGCACGCCGGAGCGCGCCGACGGCTCCGCTGACCTGAAGTACATATACGGGGCGATAGACGACCTGGCGCAGACGCGCAACGACGATCTGGTCGTCGTCGTGAAATCGACCGTGCCGGTCGGCACCAACGACCGCATCGAGGCCTACGCGAGGAAAAAGGGCGCGGCGTTCGAGTTCGCCTCGAACCCGGAGTTCCTCTCGCAGGGCACCGCGGTCAACGACACGCTGCGCCCGAGCAGGATCGTGGTCGGGGCGGAATCGGAACGAGCGAGGAAAACCATGGCGGAACTGTACGCATCGTTCGGCTGCGAAAAGATACTCACCGACCGCCGGAGCGCGGAGATGATAAAGTACGCGGCCAACGACTTCCTGGCGCTGAAGATATCGTACATAAACGAAATAGCGAACCTGTGCGAGATCATGGGAGCGGACGTGGAGGACGTGGCGCTGGGCATAGGCAGGGACCCGCGCATCGGGGAGAAGTTCCTGAGGCCGGGCATAGGCTACGGCGGCTCGTGCTTCCCCAAGGACACCAAAGCGCTGCACTGGCTGGCGAACCTCAACGACTACGAAATCAAGACGGTCAAGGCGTGCATCGAGGTGAACGAGAACCAGAAGCTGAGGCTGATCAAAAAAGCGCGGAAATACTACGGCAGCTTCGCCGGAGTCACGGCGGCAGCGCTGGGGCTGACGTTCAAGCCGGGGACGGACGACCTGCGCGAGGCGCCGTCGCTGGTGAACATACAGGTGCTGCTGGAGGAGGGCGCGAGGGTCAGGGCGTGGGACCCGTGCTCGGCGGAGAGCGTGAGGAGGCTGCACCCGCAGGTCGAGGGGTGCGCGACGATAGACGAGGCGCTGGAGGGCGCTGACATATGCTTCATATTCACGGAGTGGGACGAGGTGAAAAGCCTTGACGTGGCCAAGTTTTCGCTGATGAAAACGCCGATCATTCTGGACGGCCGCAATTGCTTCGCGCCCGAAAAGTTCGATGCGCTTCCCTTTGTATATGAAAGCGTAGGGAGACGGATTGTTGATAATTTGGAAATACTTATGGGGGAAAAATAACAACATGGCAGTTTTATATTGTGTTGGACATGCGGGATTTTTGCTTAAGGCACTGGTTCATAAATTCACGTATCATCCAAAAGAAAACTTGGTATTAGTGTTACATTTTAAATTGAACAAAGTTGATTATAACGAAATTGCAAAATATGTATGTTTTGGAAAATTTTATAATATCGAGCAAGCAAATGAAAAAAATTTATTTTCCTATTGGGAAGATATACTGAAAGAAATTGATTTTACTCAAATCACGACCACATACATAATGTTTGATGTTACCAACAATATTGGAGCATATTTTGAAAAAATAGGGCAATATTATTCTTTGATTGAACTCAGCGCAAATCAATTTTCGATACAATCTACACCTAAATCGTGCCCTCAACATCAAAAATCGTCAATTCAAGAGCATTTTGATATATTGGAAAAATATGGAGTGGTAGCGTCTCAGGGGGCACACTGCATTAAACATTTAAATTATAAATTGGGGTTGGCGCATGTCCCATCGCAAGATTTGCCCATAATATATATGCCAACATTTGGGATTACTATGTCCCCACGCGAAAAAATGATAGAATGGCATTATTTTCATGGCTATAATCCGTATAAATTTATTATAAGCAAAAAAGAAAGCGTCGATATTGACGATGAATTGGATTTAGCAATAGCGAGAGCTTGGTTTTGAAGTTTAAAATGCTATCAAAATATGCTAAATATTGCGAAGTTATAATTTCATTGTTCGTTGGTAGCGAAAAATTATTGTTTTAAACGAAAAATATTTTTTAAAGAGAACGGCGATGTATAAATATAAAATCAGCGTAATAATTCCAATCTACAACGCGGGGCAAACACTTGAAGAATGCCTGAACAGCGTCATTTCGCAGACAAAAACATTCATGGATTTTGAAGTTATCTGCGTTGACGATGGCTCGATTGACAATACGCCAGCTATCCTTGAAAGATACTCGAAAGATTTCGATTTCATCCGAGTGCATACGCAAGCAAATTCAGGCTCGGGAGCGGCTCGCAACAAAGCCCTCGAAATCGCGAACGGCGAATTTGTCTCGTTCATCGATGCGGACGATTTGTATCCGTCGAATGACATACTGAGGAAGCTATATAATGCCGCAGTCGGAAACAACGCAAAAATATGCGGCGGCTGCTTCAGTCTGCTGGACATCGAAAGCGGCGCAATCACCGATGACTTCGATTTCCCGCTCGATGGATACACATTCAAAGAAAGCAAAGTGATTGATTACAGAGATTACCAGTTTGATTTCGGCTACCACAGGTTTATATACAACTTGCAGATGCTGCGAGAAAATAATATCACCTTTCCCGGGTACCGCCGTTTTCAGGATCCGCCATTTTTCGTGAAAGCCATGGTCGTGGCAGGAAATTTTCATGCGTTGAATGAAGTCACATATTTGTACAGATTACGAAAGAACCCCGTGACTTGGAACGAAACGAATATATGCGACTTGATGCGCGGGATTCATGACGTGCTCAATATTTCGATTAAAAATAATCTGCAAAAGTTATCTGGCTATGTTTACCAGCGGTTCAAAGATCACATCGAAGTCATAACAGAGCAATCGCGGGTTAGCTCCACGGTGAATAAATTTTTCGTAAATCTAAAAAATGAATTTGAAAATCAACATATTACGGACAGGGATTTTTTTAACATGAGCAGGCGAAAAAGGAAAAGCGATCAATTTCCGGAACAAAACGAAATATGGAACAACGCCCCAGAAATGGCTGACAAAAAGGAAGCAAATGATAAGGCCTTTGAAAAGTCGCAAGATGCGGGAAATCATACAGATATTCCGAAAGTTTCGGTAATTGTTCCGATTTACAACGTCGAGCAATATTTGCGACAGGCGCTGGACAGCGTCATCAACCAGACGCTCGCGGAAATCGAGATAATCTGCGTAAATGACGGTTCGCCTGACGGTTGTTTGGAGATAATAAATGAATATGCCACCCGTGACGACAGAATAATCGTGATCGACAAGCCCAACGCCGGTTACGGCCATTCTATGAATGTGGGAATCGATCGTGCTACAGGCGAATACATAGCGATCTTGGAGCCGGACGACTACCTTGAATTGAATATGTACGAAGAGTTGTATGATATCGCCAAAGAAAACAATTTGGATATCGTAAAATCTGACTTCTATCGTTTCAAGGGTTCCGGCGACACATCAAATAAAAAGCTCCATCAATGCTGCAATCATGAGGAAAATTACAATATTGTCATAAATCCAGCAGAGCATCTTGAGATTTTCAGGTATGTAATGAACACATGGTGCGGGATTTACAGGCGGGACCTGCTCGCCCGAAAAAATATTCGCCACAACGAGACGCCCGGGGCATCGTTCCAGGACAACGGTTTCTTTTTCCAGACGATGTGCCAAGCTGAACGCATCATGTACACAAACAAAGCGTACTACATGAACCGCCGCGACAACCCGAATTCGTCCGTCAAAAACAAAGAGAAAGTCTTTTGCGGAAGCGTAGAATATGAATTTATCAAAAAATTTCTTGAAAATAATCCGAACCTAAATAAAATTTTTAAAAGTATTTGGGGGGTAAAAAAATATCAGACTTTTCTTTTTACAATGTCGAGGATTGATAATTCTCTAAAAAAAGATTTTATATTTTCTATTTCAGAAGAATTCAAAAAAGATATAGAAAAAAAGTATTATCAAGAAAGTGATTTTACAACGCAGGAATGGAATGATATAAATTGGGTTATAAATAATCCAGATGAATATTACCATTTCTGTTTATCAGCTACTGATAAACAAAAAATAACACGTACTTTAGTTACAATTCATGAAATGATCAATTTTAAGAGCGATAATGATAATCATGATGATATAAAAGTATCTATTATAGTACCTGTTTATAATGTTTCTGAATTTTTGCGCGAGTGTCTAGATAGTATAATAAATCAAACGATGCGCCAAATAGAAGTGATTTGCGTAAATGACGGTTCTACTGACAATTCATTAGAAATTTTAAAAGAATATGCTCTTATTGATAAGAGAATCAAAGTTGTTAATAAAGATAATGCCGGTTATGGGCATACAATGAATTTAGGGATTGATTTATCTATTGGCAAATATATAGGGATTGTAGAAAGTGATGATTATATCAAATTAGATATGATGGCAACCTTATACAGTATTTGCAACAACGAGTCATTGGATTTTGTCAAAGCAGACTTTTATAGATTTACAACACATGAGGGATATATTCGTCTTTATTACGAATTTTTATTTCCAAATTTTGGTTTATATAATAAAGTCTTTACTTCAGAAGATATAGATTTGTCGCTTTTTAAATTTACTAACACTTGGAGCGGAATATATAACAAAAATTTTCTTGTCGAAAACAATATTAGGCATCAAGAAACACCGGGAGCTTCTTATCAAGACAACGGTTTTTGGTTTCAAACAACTTGTTCGGCTAAACGATTTCTTTATCTTGATAAACCATTTTATATGAATCGCAGAGATAATGTTAATTCGTCCGTTTTTAATGTAAGTTATAGCAAACTTTATGCAGGAAATTCAGAATATGAATTTATATATCGCTTTTTGGAATTAAATGAAGAAAGAAAAAATAAATTTATAGGCATTTTTAATAGAAAACGATTTGATACATATAAATATCATTATACCCGCGTATTAGATGATTTTAAAAAAGAATATTTGATAAAATTTTCAAATGAATTCAAAAGCGCGTATAATAAGGGGGAGGTTTTAAGTGAATATTTCGGAGTAACTTCTTATAGAGAATTGCACCAAATAATTTTCGAACCAGAAAAATATTATGAATTAACTAAAAATGATAAGGGAATTGATTTTAACGAAAAAACCAAAGAGCCAAATGCGATTCCGGTCGTTTTTATATGTGATAAAGGATATGTTATTCCGACAAATGTTGCAATCGCTTCGTTAATTGAAAACAAAAAAGAAAACACTTTATATGACATTACGATCATAGCGATACAACTTTCTGACTTAGACATAAAATCTTTTGCAAAATATTCAAAAAACAAAGTTACCGTAAATATTATATATTTATCACATTCTACTTTGGTAAATGATAAAGAAATTACGGATTTCGGCGTACCTAAAACCGCTCTCTTAAAATTTGACATTCCAAATATAATGAGCGGATATAATAAAATACTATACCTTGATGGCGATATATTGATAAAACAAGATTTATCTCCATTATATAATTATGATTTAAGTAATCATATCGCAGGGGTTATAAGAGATATTCCACAGGTTTTATATAAAGACCAATTATTTGGAAGCAAATATGGCAGAGAATATTTTAATTCTGGTGTAATGCTTCTAAATTTAGAAATGATGCGCTATAAAAAAATACCAGAGTTGCTGAAAGAAACCAAAAATACACTTGAAAGCAAATTACAAGATCAGGATGTTTTTAATGAATGTTTTTATAAAAAAATCAAACAATTGCCAATAAAGTTTAATACTTTATTTGTTAATTTACTCCGTTCTCAAGATAAATATAAAATTGAAGAAATAAATAATTATTATAAAACTTCATATCGTTCTACCGATGATATTTATAACGATTCCGTCATACTTCATTTTTGTTCGCCGGATAAACCTTGGAAATATTTTGATGTTCCATTAGGCGACATATGGCTAAATTATTTTTTTAATTCAACTTGCGAAAACGCTAATATTAAACGACTATCAACCATAGGTAAAACAATAACACCTAATGGTGAAACTTTATATGAAAATGACGATGACAAATTACCCATAGTTGTATATGCTAATATTTATAATTATATGTTGATAGAAGAAAATTTATTCGTTTTGGCTTCTTTTAACAAAGCGTACATTGTGTATGTTTTCTATACGAATATAAATGAAAAAGTAATGGAAAAACTTCTCAATAACACTACTAAAAATTTAGAAATTAAAT
>Ga0082212_10004425_pt1 | contig 19494 bp, 15 predicted proteins | sample TergutNt197P3_FD_71548 | JGI IMG/M metagenome (GOLD analysis project Ga0082212, IMG submission 71548) | Neocapritermes taracua P3 segment gut microbial communities from Petit-Saut dam, French Guiana - Nt197 P3 | ecosystem: Host-associated > Arthropoda: Insects > Digestive system > Gut ... | reverse complement strand
GGACGATAGACGGCTTGAATGTCCGGGTCGGAAATTCCGGTAAGCAACGTTAAATAACTGTCTAAATTCCGATAATTGATATAAATTTTACACAATCCGTTTTCGGGTACTTTTTGTTCTATGTCTACATAATACAAATCACGCCCGATAAAAGGGTCGTCTTTTTCCGTAATGGATTTCTCCACCAACAAACCGGTATAAGAACATATCAAATGATTATTGACGATAGACAGATATAAAGTGGTGCGCTCGACCGAATCGTATAATTCAAGAATTTCTTCGCCTTTGAAATTGCGTTTGGTTATCCGGAAATCAACCGATTTGAACAGAATATCCAACTGGCTTTTCAAACTTTCCAATTTAGATGCTTTTTGTATATCCACGATGAAAAGGAAATCGTAGTCCGATTTTTTGGTCATGTGGGCAGAAATCATCAAGTTTCGTTTTCCGAGCAGTTCCAACAATGTTTTATTGGCTTGCAAGATAGAATCCATTTTATCAGCCATTTGGTTGATTTCGTCCATCTTTTCCTGTTCTTTAAGGTATTGCCATGGGTCGGTTTTCGTGAATTTGTGCCAATTATTCACAGGGTCGTCCGTTTCTATAATATAAACCGCATCTTTGGGCACCAAGTAGATTTGACGCAGAAAATTATCGGGACGTATATACAAATTGTATATAAAATAAGCAATGAAGGTGAGGATAGCAATTAAAAAGATTATCAAGAAAATCTTTCCCGTCCGCTTTTTTTTAATTGGGGGAGGGAGTTTAGGGTTAATTTCAGTAGTCATCACATATAAGGGTTAGTAATTATTTAATTCTATATTAGTAAATTCTGATAGATTACATAGCAGCCGTAAACGAGACACAAGCCGGAAGAAACGATTACCAACAGGGTTCGTAACCATTTTGAACCAATTATTTTTTTTGAAAAAGGAACGCTGAATATTCCCGCGACACAGGTCATTCCAACAATTGACCCAATCCCGAAAATTACCAAATACAAGACACTGTTGGCAACGGATTCAATCTGAGTCATAATCAGCACAATCAAGGCGCCACTACCTGCTAAACCATGCACAATACCGATCCCGTAAGAGGCTTTATGTAAATTTTTGCCTTTTAAGTGAACATGCGTGTGTAAATGCTTATTTTCTCCGGCATGTTCGTGTTTGTGCTTGTGAAATTTGAGCGCTGTTTGTTCATCCCTGAGAAAAATATAGAGCCGGTAAGATGCGACAAAAATCAGCATAAATCCGACAGCAGCTTCAAAATAGGAAAACGCTCCTTCGGGAATATGTACCTTAAAAACAATCATGATTATGCCAACAAAGAAGATTGTGGAAGTATGTCCCAATCCCCAAAAAATACCGTCTTTAATTGCAGGCAACAGGGTAGTTCGTTGCGAAACAATATTGGTAACCGCCAAAATGTGGTCGGCTTCAAAGGCGTGAATAATACCTTCGTACAAGGCATACAGCAAAAGAATAACCAAAGGTAGCTGTTCCATTATATCTGGATTAAATAAATCTTACAACAAAAGTAATATAAAATTTGATATTATATAATTTCTAAAAAAGATTTACACATAACTCTGTTTTTTAGATTGCTTCGTTCCTCGCAATGACTCGATGAATACACCGTCATTGCGAGGTCGATAGCCCGAATCAATCTATATAAAAAAGAATTACATTACCTGTATTTTATTCTTTCACGGTTATTAACGAATTACCGCGATAATGGATCAACCTTCCATCGTTGTCTACCCCTTCGATGATGACGGAATAGGTAGCGGGGTCGTCGGCTGTATAAAAATCCAATTTTGCATTGCCTTCCTCGTCGGTGACGACACTGGGATTCCAATAGATGGTCGTTCGTAAATCCGGCGTCGGATCATTTATACGTTCTTGCGTATCGTATTTGGGTGAATAAAACGCTACCGGCCGTTGATAACCGAGTGGAGTGAATCGCTTGATGTTCAACAGGGGAATAGGGGTAAATGCTTCCCCTCTCTTTGTATGAATCACGATTACACCATTTGCTCCCCTAGAACCAAATATCGTTAGGTTGTGTACATTTTTAAGCAGGTCTATTTGTCCAATATCATTGATATCAATCATGCTTAAAATACTTAGCACATCTCCATCTGATTCATAAGGCATATTGTCAATCACAATTAATGGAGTGCCGCCGCCTCTAATACTTACACTGTTACCGCTTACCAAAACTCCGGGCATAAAAGCCAACAAATTTACTACAGATGTCGTCCCTCTCCTCAAGATATCTTCCTCGGATAATGAATAATCAGGGTTTGTATAATACTGAGACTTGTATTTATTTTTCTCTATATAACCTGCCTTTACCTGTATCTCAGGAAGTTGAACTACTCTCATTCCATTTTCGTATATATAATGCAGGTCTGCTTTTGCCACATAATCCAAAAATAAGGGATTTATATTTTCGTTTGATATTACAGACCCAATCCGAGTTGCGTCTATATTGGGAAAAAATTCTTCATCAATCAACAATTCGGTCATATTTTTCCCTTTTCCTTTGCTGTTCAATGCTTGTATTACGTAGGTTGTGCTATCGGGAAATTCAAAATTTTGGAATTCAAAATTTCCGTTTTCATTGGTTTCAGCCATATCAAAAAATCCCATATCTAAGGATATTAACGACACCTCGAATCCTTTGGCAAGTTTCGAAAGCAAACCGCTTTTCACAGTGCCTGTTATTTTCTGACTGTATTCGTTTTGAATTTGAGGATAGCTTAAATTACCTCGTATTACTTCAGGTGTGTCGTATCGTGTCCATCCATGTGTTCTCATCAGTAAATCGGCAGCCTGCTCCGCATGTTTATTTCCTGTTTGAAAATAATATGCAGGATTTTCGATGTACCCCCTTAATTCGGAGCGCAATAAAATACTCGATAAAATACTTGATGTAGTATCTGTGCTTACTTCCCTGTCGTTGGTAATTGCAATTGAAAAACTTCCTCTTAAACTTTGCTGTTCCGCGTCTTTCAACTGGATACCTACTTGAACCGGTTCCCTTTTTCGATAAATATCTTTTTGTGTCTGAAAATTCGCAAATCCATGATCGTCGTTCAACAGGAAAATCAATCGTTCGCTAATTATTTGTAAATCTTTTGTTATCAATAAAATATGACTAATACCAGTAGGTAGTACAGAGGTATCAAAAGCAATAGATTCTCTTGAAGAGTCCCAGGCTTTGGCGTAAATAATAAAACCGCCGGAATGAATAAGCAAATATAATTCGGGGTATGACATTTGCTCGTTTTTATTGATCGAAACCCATAATTTGTTATTTCTGATTTTCGTTGCAAGCGAATATTTGTCCGTATAAATTTCCGGCAGATCAAATCGCTTTGTTTGGTCGCCATAGCGACAAACTGCCTGATAGTGTTCATCCGGCATGAGAGTTGTAAAAAATTCACCCATTCCATCGTGAAAAGTTTCGAATGTAGTTAAAATACTGTCTTTAGAATCCACAACTTCTCCTGTTATGTCCAAAGATTTCCCATTCGTATCAACTGCTTTGAATGCGATGTTTGATCTGCCGGCAATCATATTTCCGCCTTCGGGATAGAAAGAAACATCAAAATCATTTCCGGGGAAAGGAATCCGGATATATTCTTTGAGAGCATATTGATTTTCTGTTATTTCCATATATAATACATGCTTTGCAACTTTACCTTTACCCGAAGGATTTAATTTCATGTGGATCCATCCATCTTTATCAGGTTTGCCGGTAAAAGGTCGGTCTTGGTTTAGTCTGAAATTAACCGATTTGGGGAGGATAACTTCTTCCGTCTTTGCATCAATGAAACGCAAACTTGCATTTATCTTTCCGTCTTCGGTGAATTGGAAGTCACTCTCTGTTTGCACCGATAAAATCTGAGGATCACTTATTCTGACATATTTAGAAAAAAATGAATCTTCTCCCTGATTTCTCATGTATTGCGTATATGCACGTATTTGATAAGTCCCTTGTGGTAAGTCTTCAGGCAACGTTATTGCCCCGTGAAAAAGAAAGTCTTCATCCGGTCGTATTTTCATCCGGTCAACCACCGAATCTATGGGATTGATTAATTCAACATAAACATAACGACTTAGCACGCCTGGAGTATTTGAAAAAGCATCCAACAGGAAAGCCCGGAAAAATATCTTTTCACCGGTAATGTAATACGGCTTATCGGTATGCAGATATATTTTTTCATGGGGAAAAACCAGGAGTTGCGCTGTTATATTGGATACAATGGTATCTAATAGCGTGTTTTCCTGCCCAATTGCCGTAGAAAAACACCCGCTTAACAGTAAAATTACCGTTATTCTTTTTGTCTGACTTAATAACTTGTTTCTCATCTGTATATAGGTTTTTGTAATTATACTATTATTTCATTACAGTTTCATACTCAATTGAATGCGCTTTCGTTCCAAATCAATATCGAGTACCTTTACCTGCACGTGCTGATGAATGGATACGACTTCTGTCGGATCTGAAATGTAGCGGTCTGCCAAATTGGAGATATGAATCAATCCTTTTTCTTTGATTCCTATATCAACGAAACAGCCGAAACGGGTGATGTTACTAATGATACCCGGAAGAATTTGCCCTTCCCGCAGGTCGGTAATTGTTTTGACATTCGGATCAAACTCAAATACCTGAATCGCTGCCCGCGGGTCGCGACCAGGTTTATCCAATTCCTGCATAATATCTAAAAGCGTCGGCATTCCAGTTTTTTCTGAGAGATATCGATCCAACTGAATGGTACTGCGAATGGGTTTTTCCTTGATCAAATCGCCGATATTGCAACGCAAATCACTCGCCATCGCCTCAACTACCGAATAACTCTCCGGGTGTACCGCCGAATTGTCTAAGGGATTATCTGCATCGGGAATGCGGAGAAATCCTGCGGCTTGTTCAAAAGCTTTCTCTCCCAGTCGAGGTACTTTCAATAATTCTTTCCGCGATTTGAACGGACCGTTTTTTGTACGGTAATTCACAATATTTTGTGCCAATGAAGGGCCCAGACCGGATACATAAGTCAATAAATGTTTACTTGCCGTATTCAGATTCACCCCTACCTGATTGACGCAGTTTTCGACGGTTTGATCGAGCGATTTCTTCAATTCGGTTGGGTTCACATCGTGTTGATACTGTCCCACTCCAATGGATTTCGGATCGATTTTCACTAACTCTGCCAATGGGTCTAATAACCGGCGTCCGATGCTGACAGCACCGCGAACCGTTACGTCGTATTCCGGAAATTCTTCCCGCGCAATGGGAGATGCCGAATAGACCGAAGCGCCGTCTTCGCTGACGGAAAAAACCTGCAACTTTTTATCGTATCGCAGGTTAGTGATGAACTGTTCGGTTTCCCTGCCGGCAGTTCCGTTTCCGATAGCAATCGCTTCTACAGCGTAAGTGTTTACCAATGAAACGATTTTCATACTTGCTTTATACTTTTCATTCTGAGGAGGATGCGGATAAATGGTTTCGTTATGCAACAAATTACCCTGTGCATCGAGGCAAACGATTTTGCAACCGGTGCGGAATCCGGGGTCAATACCAAGTACGCGCTTTTGCCCCAAAGGAGGCGCCAAAAGCAATTGTTTTAGATTTTCAGCAAACACTTTGATGGCTTGTATGTCGGCTTTTTCTTTCGATATAGCGGCAAATTCAGTTTCGATCGCCGGTTTCAACAAACGTTTATAACCGTCTTTTACGGCGACCGCAACTTGCTCTGAAGACGGTGTGTTACCTTTCATAAACCGCCGTTCAAGCGATTCGATACAATGTTCGTCTTCCGGAGAAATGCTCACCCGCAGAATCCCTTCCGATTCTCCCCGCCGCATAGCCAGCAACCGGTGGGAGGAGCAACGCGACAAAGGTTCTTTGAAATCAAAATAGTCCCGAAACTTTGCTCCCTCTTCTTCTTTTCCTTTCACAAGTTTAGATGTAATCACTGCTTGCCGCCGGAAGATGTTCCGAAGAGCATTCCGGGCAGATTCGTTTTCATTGACCCATTCGGCGATGATGTCGCGAGCGCCCTGCAAAGCCTGTTCCGTATCGCTTACTTCCTCATTGACAAACCGCTCTGCCTTTCCATATATGTCCAGTTCGTTTTGAGCCATCAGAATTTTTGCCAAAGGCTCCAGACCTTTTTTCCGTGCCATTTCAGCGCGGGTTTGTTTTTTGGGTTTATATGGAAGGTAAATATCTTCCAACTCCGTACTATCCCAAGTGTTTTCAATACGCGATTCCAATTCCGGCGTTAGTTTTCCCTGTTCTTCAATAGAGCGGAGAATTGTATCTTTCCGGCTACTCAATTCCTGCAGTTTGGCATATTGTTGTTTAATTTCTCCGATTTGAATTTCGTCCAATCCACCGGTAATTTCTTTCCGGTAACGGCTGATGAAAGGAATGGTTGCACCTTCGTCCAAGAGTTCTATGGTCTTAACAATCGCTTTTTCCGAAATGGAAAGGGATTGGGAAATAAGTGTTGCGTACATAGTATGTTAAATAATTACAAATAGTTTATAATTTACTTTTGTTGTTCTGCTTTTTCCGTTAAAGATTGAATATATTCGTCCAAAGCCGTCAATCTGGTTTCAACTTCGCTGATCTCCTGTTCACTTTTCAATGAATATTGATAATTAACCAGACAACGCCGGTATTCTTTGTAATAATAAACCGCTGAAGTATATTTTCTAAGATCTTTATCCAATAAAGAGGCTATTCTGAAATATATATCCATTTTTTCCGTATTGTCTTGAGTAAAATTTAAAGTTTTTAGATAATTGTCCGCTGCAAGCTGAAAGTCTCTGTTTTTCTCATACGTCATTGCCAATTCTTTATAGATATTATATACTAATTTATTCGATGGAATCGTCTTATCAATCATTGTCAGAAAATATTCAATCGCTTCCGAATAATGACCCAATTTATGACATACTCTTCCCAAAACAAACAAAACATTGGTATTCGTCGTATCCTGTAAAAAAGCTTGTTGAAGAAAAGGGTAAGCCAATGATTCCTTACCCGTCAGATAGTAGGAAAACCCAAGACTTCGATTGACAAGCAATGAACTGTCGCCATTTTGCAGACATTTTTCAAATCGTTCTATGGCAATGTCATAATAATCCATGTTGTAATAAACAAATGCATTCAAGGCATTCATCGTTGCGTTGGTCGAATCACTTTTAATAAATCTTTCGGAATTTTCGTAGGCAGATAAATAGTTTTCTTCTTTCACCTGAGCTTTTACCAAACTGTTTGCCGAATGAGCATCCTGCTCATTTAAATCCCAAGCCTTAGCGAAATATTTTTTTGCCTCTTCCGGTTGATCCAACTTGTCATAGCACATACCTATACATCTCGTGATATAGTTTGGATTGTAGAATAAATCAATCCGTTTGTAAGCATCTAAAGCCAAGTTATATCTTTCGGATCGATAGAATAAATCGGCTTTTCGTACTTCAAAATAGGTATTGGTAGAATCGATAAGGAGGAGTTGATCATAGCAGTCAATGCCTTTAATGTATTGGGAAACAGCCTCATAGCAAGATGCCAACTGCAATTTCACCGGAATATCGTCCGGATATTCTTCCGATAGAGTATTTAATATGTCGATTGCATTTGAAAAATTATTCATATACCTGAAACATAAGGCTTTTTGATAAAGCAAATCTTTGGTTGGTTCCAATTGGTCGATGAACTCGATGGCTTTCCGGTATTGGGCATTCCGTATATAGATTTGCAGCGTATCAATTCCGGTTTGTTCAGGTTGCTCTACTTCATCTTGCGACCATGCAAAAGTAGAGCATAAAGTGAATAAAATGCCGATCAATACGGTTTTTATCTGTAAATAATTCATCTTAAATCTATGAGTATTATAATTATTTTGTTACCTTTCCGGATACATCGCGTTCCACCATTCCGGTTGATCTTTCAACCATTTGGCAAACCACGCGTGAATCGTTTTGTTCCAATCGATACGTTTTTGGTACGCGTAAATGGCGTGATTTTCTCCTTCAACGGTGATGAATTCGACTGTTTTTCCCAAAATCCGCAACGCATTAAACATTTGGATACTTTCTCCTATCGGCACATTGGTATCAACGCTTCCATGCAACAGCAGAAGCGGGGTGTTGATTTTGTCGGCACTGAACAGCGGACTTTGTTCGGTATATAATCGCGGATTATTCCAAGGAAAACTGCCGGCGCTTGCAGCGCCGCTATACCCAAATCCCCAATAACCTTCTCCCCAGTAACTCGTGATATTACTGATGCCGGCGTGGGAAACTGCCGCCGCAAAAATGTTGGTTTTTGTTTGCAGGAATTGGGTCATAAATCCTCCGTAGGAAGCACCGATGCAACCAATTTTCGTGCTATCGACAAAAGCGTGTTCGTGGCAAAATTTTTGCGTCCCGATAATGATTTCATCGGCTGTTTTTTCACCCCAGGCATTGACGTGGCGGGCGGCAAATTCCTGCCCGAATCCGGTAGTTCCGGAAGGTTGCAAGGTGTAAACCACATAGCCCAAGGCGGCATAAACCTGCAAAGGATAGGTCGATTCAAAAACGCGGGTAGTGGGAGATGTTCCTCCGTAATAATACACTATCAAGGGATATTTCTTCTGTGGATCAAATCCGTAAGGCAGATAGTACCTGCCCTCAATAGTCGTTCCATCGGGAGCAATGAAGTTCCAATCCGTTACTTTACTCAAATCCATTTCACTCAACTGTTTCTGAAATGGGTCTGCCAACAAAACCGATTTTCCTGTTTTCAAATCATATTTGTATAAACGATAAGCATTATTGGTTCCTTCGCCCTGATAAAGAGCGATAGACGTTTTTTCTGCTGGCTGAAAACGGCGTATCATATCTTCCGGTAAATCTAATTTCTTGAAAGTCGCTGCATTTGCGTCATACACATAAACAGAATTCCGGTCTTTTTCTTCTGCCGAAAAATAAATTTGCTTATCATAGACCGACCAATAAACGCTGCTGATATTCGGATCGAAGTTTTTGGTGACCGCTTGAACGGCTTTCGATTTTCTGTCCACAATGAATGCTTGTGTATCATACGTATTGGAAATTTGCCCTTCCTTGATGTTCAACCCGATGCCTCCAAACGCTTCGCCGCCACCGGTGATTATCAATTGCTTCGCATCGGGAGAATATTGAGCCCCTGATATAAATGGGTCTGAGAAAAGCGTATCAACCTCTAAGGTAAGCAAATCCAACTCATAAAGCGTTCGCTTACTGAAAGGACGTTCGGTAATGTTTTCTTCGTTCACTGAAAATAACGCCTTTCGACTGTCAAAACTGATGTCGTTGATGTATGTGTTGGTACGTCCAAAGGTAATGCGTTGTACGGTTTTCGTATCCATACTATACAAATAAATCGAACTTCTTCCCCTGTAAGAGCCTGAGCGGTCGCTTGGCGACAAAGTTCGCTTCAAATCACCCTTGTCAGCCGGAATTTCCTCGCGGATTTGAAGCAACAGAAATTTTCCGTCGGGAGAAAGTACATAGGAGTCGAATTTAATATTTTCCGCTATTTTCTTCTCTTCAAAAGTAGCAATGTCCAATACGTATATATCTTTATTGGTAACACCGTTTTTGGAATACGTCAATTGGTCTTTTCCCTGATTCCATCGGGGATTTACATCGGAAGGAAAGCGGTAAAGCGTCCTGTTGGATTGCATTTCACGCAGTTCAAGTGCGGCAACGGATCTTCCGCCCGGCAAGGTATTGGAAGTGCCGACCAAAAAATAATTTCCGCTCGGAGAGATGGCGCTGCTCGACAAGCGATCTCCTTCAATAATATCATAAATCGTAACCCGTCGCAAGTCGTCAGTCGTAATGGAAATTTGTGCCAAAGAGTCATTTTTTTCCGGTTCTATCGAAACTTTCATCTTCGATTCATTGAAATTTTTCACGCTTGCCAATCGTTTAATGACAACTTCATAGCGGCGTGGCTCCAAAGTAATATCCACCGTAATGTTTTTTGCCTTGGACAAACTGTCTTCCTTGGTTTCTTTGGTTTTTTCCGATTTATTATTGACATAAATTTCAAACATATCTGTTGATGTAACGGATAGTTTTGCTTTACAATACCGGTCTGCATCTATCGAAAAAGACAGCAATTGAACAGCTTTATCGAGGTGAGGGATTTTGTCGTCGTAAGGTGCAAAAGGTAGTGCAAATATACCTGCACTATCGGATCTTATCAAGCCTTTACTTTGAAAAACATTCTCGAAATCGACGACTGTTTTCAACAGGTTTTTGTGTTCAAAAGTCTTCTTTTCGACGTCTGTACTGTCAATTTGTACCGGCATATAAACCGGAATTAGGGACGAAGCCCTCATCTTTTCTATTCGTATTTCCGTTTGTGAAAAAACGTTGAAACAGCATAAAAGACATAAAGTAGAAATTGTTAATCGAATTGTTTTCATATAGTAGGATTATTATTTTTCAACATTCAATACTCCCTCCCACTCCAGCCGCACCGGTTTGTCGAAAATTCCGAATACGGCAGAGCCGGAGCCTGACATACTTGCGTAGAGAGCGCCTTCTGCATAAAGCCTTTGTTTAACTTCCCCTATTTCCGGATATTGAAAAAAAACTCCGGGTTCAAAATCGTTGATTAAATGATTTTTCCACTCACTTACCGGTAGGCGAATAATCTCTTTCAAGGGAGCAAGCGGTTGTTGAGGCTTCACTTGGGCGTATGCTTCTTTGGTAGAAACGAAAACGGAGGGTTTTACTATCACAAGATGATAGTCTTGCAGCGAAACGGCTACCGGAGAGAAAAAATTCCCGATTCCTTCGGCAAAAATCGGTTTGTTTTGAATGAAAAACGGACAATCTGCACCGATATGAGCGGCATACGTTTCCATTTGTTCAAGGGATAATTTCAAATCGGCATAATCGTTAAGCAACTTAATCATATAAGCGGCATCCGATGATCCGCCGCCCAGACCCGCTCCGAAAGGAATTTGTTTTCTGAGATAAATTGCTATTTCCGGTAAATCAAAGTCTTTTTTCAAAAGATGATAAACTTTCATAACCAAATTATCCTCCGGGTTTCCATCCACCTGGATACCTGTTTGAGTAAAAATGGTTTTCCCTTCCGTTGCAGGAACGATTTCCAAAGCATCACACAGATTAACCGGATAGAAAACCGTTTCTATGTTGTGATACCCGTCAGTTCGCTTGGAGAGGATATGAAGTCCCAAGTTAATTTTTGCATTCGGAAAACAAATCATTGTGTTTGTTATTTTATTTTCTTAAGGCAAAGGTAATACTAATTTTTAGAAATTAATTACCTTTGCAAAAAATTGTAAAATACTGTCATTATGTTAGATTTAAATGCCAATGTACTCTTAATATACACCGGAGGAACTATCGGAATGATAGAAGAACCGGACTCCGGCACACTAAAACCGTTTGATTTTGATTACTTGAAAGCATTTGTTCCAGAGTTAAGCCGCCTCAAATTCAATATCGACAATATTGCTTTTGAAACCCCTATCGACTCTTCGGATATGGGACCGGACGATTGGCAGAAAATCGTGCGGATTATTGAGGAATATTACACAAAATACGACGGGTTTGTCATTCTTCAAGGAACGGATACAATGGCTTATTCTGCTTCGGTACTCAGTTTTATGCTGGAAAATCTAACTAAACCGGTCATTCTGACCGGCTCGCAGTTGCCTATCGGAAAAATGCGAACCGACGGAAGGGAAAATCTGATTACCGCTTTGGAAATCGCCGTTGATAAAGATTCGGAGGGAAACGCTTTGGCGCCCGAAGTTTGTGTTTTCTTTCAGGATTTACTGATGCGCGGCAACCGTACCACAAAAATCAATGCAAATAATTTCAAGGCTTTTAATTCGTTTAATTATCCGGTACTTGCAGAGGCGGGAACGCATATTAAATATGAACGCCACTTGATTCATCAACCCTTGGAAAATACAAAAACTCGATTTCATTACCATTTAAATCCGAATGTAGCCCTGTTGAAACTTTTTCCGGGTATTCCGGATAATTGCATAAAAGCGGTTTTCAACAATCCGGATTTGAAAGGAGTTGTACTCGAAACTTTTGGAGCCGGAAATTCACCTACCCGCCCCTCTTTCTTATCCATACTTGAAGAGGCGGTAAATAAAGGAATTGTTATCGTCAATGTAACCCAATGCGCTTCCGGAAGCGTTGAAACGGATCGTTATCAGGGAGGAAAATCGCTTAAAAATATCGGCGTACTTTCCGGTTATGACATAACGACGGAAGCAGCGGTTACCAAATTGATGTTTCTATTCGGTCACGGACTTACTTCAGACGAGGTAAAAGAACGTATGAAGTTATCCATTGCCGGGGAAATGACAAAATCATAAATATAATCCAACAAGCGTTTTTGGCCGGTATAATTAATCAAATCTTCCGTATCGGCAGGCGTATGGTATTCATTGTGCAATCCTGTTGTGAAAGATGCCACAGGAATCTGTTTATTGACAAATGAAGTATGATCCGAGCCGCTCATATAACTTTCAAAGGAAGGAACTACTTTTATATCCGGATATAAACCGCTTATTCCATCAAAAATTGCATTTATTCCATCGTTAGGCTTCCCTGTATTCACATAGGCGGTATTGCTCGAATTTAATCGCCCAATCATATCCAAATTAACCATAAATTTTATTTTTTCAATCGGAACAGGCGGGTTATTACAAAAAAATCGGGAGCCGATCAAACCCATTTCTTCTGCTCCGAAAGCAACAAATATAACGTTATACTTTAAGTTTGCATCCGCACTCATTTTTTCTGCAATTTCCAACAAACCGGCAACTCCGGATGCATTGTCATCAGCGCCATTGAATATCTGCACACTATTGCCGTTTGTTTGTGTCCCGATATGGTCGTAATGCGCTCCAATAACAATGTATTCGTCTTTATATCCTGTATCATTGGCATCCAAATAAGCAATAACATTTTGAGAAGATACCTGTTCCATTTCCGACCTTATTGTACTTTTTACAATAAGTGGTATGTTAATATCTTGATTTTCATTTGCTTCTACTTTCTTTAAAACTTCAGAAACGGTGGTGCAGGCACGAGAAAATAAATGATCGGCTAACTCATAAGATATTTTTATCATAGGCACCGAGTCCGACGGCCGAACATATCGCCCATCTCCCGACGTACCATCCATTCCTATCACCAATAGCCCCGAAGCGCCGTTATTTTTTGCTGTCGCTTTCCTCTCAAACAAAATGCTGTTCTTCCCCTCCAATATCATCACCCACTTATCTTTCACGTGGAGATTTTCGTAGTCGTAGTCATAACCATATCCTGCAAAAACCACTTCGCCCGCTACGGTTAATGAGTCGAACATAATCATTGGTCTAAAATCGGCAGGAAATTTCCCTTTATAACCACTAAAATTTAATTCGCAATTTTGAAAAACTTTTCGTGTTGCAATCGGGAACGACTGAATATAACTTCCTTCAAAAGCCTTTAATCCAAGCAATTCGAATTGTTCCTTGATATGATTGGCAGCAAGGGATTCGTAGTGAGTAGCCGATTTGCGGCCATACATCGAATCGGAAGCCAAAACACCTATGCGCCAACGAATATCATTTTCGGTAATATCTGTTGCCGTAGTATATTTTTCAATTTCAGCAGGATTAAAAATCAAAGCGCTTTGTTTCCCTGTTTTACACGATACAAGCAACAAGAAAACGGCAAATATTGTGTATATGTGTTTCATATCTTTCATAATTCTTTTATCAAATGAATTACTGTCATGCAAAAGTATGATATTTATTGCGAATTTTCAAACAGGATAAAAAATACTTCGGAACAATATTTATCAACTAATTCATCTTCCCATTGATGAGGGAAAATAGAACCTGTCTCTTTCATCCGGCATTATCGTTTTCTTTGGCTTTCGACCTGTTCCTTATAGAGTTCCCAAAGCAATTCATTGCGTAGGGGACTTCCAACCAGAACAACTTTGTTGTTTTCGTCAATCAGAAATGTGTGCATTCTTTCATTGGAAGGAATATCAGGATTGTTTTTATGAAAAAAATTGCCGGGATCAACATAAACGGGATATTCAAAACCCGCCATACGTAAAGCGATATTTACACTATACAAATCACTTACTTTCGGGCTGAAGATAAATACCGGTTCGAAAACCTCACAGTTTTCGCCCGCATAACGTATAATTTCGTTCCAATCGTGCATCTGCTGAATTCGACAGGAAGAACATCCGATTGAATCATACCACACAACCATTTTCAAGGGCGCATGGGAAAAGGACATCAGCGTATCTTTCCCTTGCAAATTCGCCTGCATATTCTCGGGGAAAAGGATTTCGGTTCCGATAAAATTTGTCAATTCTTTTTCCAACTTGTTTCCGGAACAAGATAACAAAGCAAAAAGAACAAGAAGACATCCGATGTTTTTCATATTTATTTATCTTCAAAAAATCTTTTGTATATCGTCTTATAATACATTTCAGTGTGAGAATAAATTTCTTTTATCGGAATAAAAATCATCTCTAATGTCAAATTCTTGTTTATTATAAAAGAAAAAGGGAGATTTTCTTCTTCTAAAACATTCGCAGGGATATTTTTTACGTAATACACGGGGATAGTCAGATCTTGAGTGGATAAGAAAGCCCGTAGTTGACGAATTGATTCGTATTGGGCAAGTATGATAATATTATCCTGACCAATAAGACGGCTAAATGATTTGATATTACTGATTTCAAAATCAACACAGGAATTACAATTTAAAGAAGAGAAAACGAAAACAAATTTATATCGAGATGTTTTCTTATTCAACAATTGAGAGAATAAATATGTATTATCTTCATTATCTGTAATTTCAAAATCGTCTATTGGCGTGTTTTCATATTCGTAATGCTTTTCAATATTCCATTTCAACAGGTTATAATGCAACGCATCAACGGAAAATTGTTCAACTTGTTTTTCTTTTTGCATATTTTCTTTTTTGAGGCTGAAAATCAAAACAAAACATGCGCCCAAAAGAAATACGAGAAAAAAGAAAGCAGATTTAAAAAATCTCATAGCCTACAATGTTTTCATGAAAAATTTGACAATTATAGGATTTTCATCAGGTTTTGAGATTTTTTTTAAATTCTGAATATTAGTATCTTCACTGTCTTTGAATTTTTCGTGAAGCACATAAGGATTTAAGACAACGTAAAAATTATTTTCAGCATCGGCAGAAATAGGCATAAAAGGTATTGTGTTGTCTATGTCATTTTTTACCAGTACCATCGGACTGTTTTCTTGTGCGACTGATGAAGCTTCCAAGTAGGTATTGCTTTCAGGATAATAGAATCCATTATAGTATGACCTGCCACAGGAATAATCTAAATAAATTATCCTGTCCGAACTAAGAGTATTAATCATAAAAGGCAAATTTGATTTTTCTTGAGCCGATCGAATATCAAGAACAGAAACATTTGGTAAATTTTTTATATAAGCATCCATTTTTTCTTTAAATGGAATTCCAAAATCCAAATAATATTTTTCTTTACTTCCCTCCTTTGAAATGCCATAAATAGAATTACTAAGAGTAGGAATTAGTTGTACTTGCCCACTAAACAAAAATAAATTGTTTAAAATAATACGAATGCCCTGCGTATTTATGCTATTGTCAAAAAAGAGATCATATTTTGTCTCTCTTGACTTTAAATTAAAAACAATAAGATTGGGAGAAGTTTTGCCATCAAAAATAAACTTGTTTGAATCATAATCACAGTAAACTGCCAAAAAATCACCACCTACGTATTCTATTGATTTTCCAAAATATGGAAATTCAATATTGCTTATGAAAGTTCCATCAAAATTGTAAACTAACAATTTCCGCGTTCTGATGTCCCATATAATAATTTCTTCATCTTCCTCTTTGATTGCAATATCCGTGATAGAAACGTATTCACCGGGGCCTTGGCCTATTCGACTGATTTTATTGATAAATGTTCCATCTCTTTCAAAAAAATAAATTGATTTCGTAATATCTCTATCAAAAATGATCAATTTATCCCCAACAGCATATATTTTTTTAATTCCACCTATCAGACATTCGTCGATAGTTTCCAATTGTATATAATGTAAACTATCGGCGATATTTGAAAGTAGTATCGGATTGTTGCCTTTGGATAAAGGCACAGTTACAGGTATTCCGGAATGCTTTTCTGTCGACGGCGCTGTACACCCCGCCACAAATAACAAAATCAGCAAGACAAAACAACACTTCTTCATCTTTAATTAAATGAACAATATTAATAGTTAAAACGTAAGAAATTTATTGATATATAACAATCCTGCAAGTAATCATTGCTTGTTGAAAAGTATTAATTATCTGTATTTCACATATCCCTCACCATTGGGATGAACACGTAGTTTGGTTATTAGAATCACAACACTTATCTGTTTCACTTTTACATATCAATTTAGTTTTAGAATTACCTTGATAACCCGGATCAGGGTCACAATCCTCACTCCTTAATGCCTCATTGTAATAAGTGGTTGAAGATCCACACTGATCCTGATCTTCATTCCTTGCCAGCGCCTCAATATTTCGAGACAGCAACGAAGACACACCCGTTTTTTCTTTTTGAATCGACACCGTTACGCCTACAGCGATACTACCTGTGAACATCCCCACCACAGCGATGGCCAACAATTTCTTTGCTAATTTATTCATTTTCCTGATTTTTTTAATTACATATTGTACTATTAACTCGATAATGTTCGACTTTCAATTACATGCAGTTTGGTGATTAGAATCACAACACTTATCTGTTTCGCTTTTGCATATCAATTGAGTTTGAGAATTACCTCCTCCGCATGTCTGTTCCCTTAATGCCTCATTATAGTAAGTGGTGGTAGAACCGCATTTATCCTGATCTTCATTCCTTGCCAGCGCCTCAATATTTCGAGACAGCAACGAAGACATACCCGTTTGTTCTTTTTGAACAGATATTGTTACGCCTACGGCAAGGCTACCAGTGAACATCATTACTACGGCGATGGCCACCATTTTTCTTTTTAAATTTCTCATTTTCTTTCAGTCTTTAAATATTAGTATTGAAAACAACGGTTCAAAAATATGATTTTTTTTTTAAAATATGCAAATCTTTTTCAATATTTTTTCAATAATCTGTAAAATAATTTTTCTGAAAACAGTTAATTCTTTGTAAATGAGCAATTTATTTCTATAGAAGGTTATTCATTAATTCTTCTATTTCTTCCTTCATTTCCGTAACGGCGGGTGAATGAACCTTTGGTTTGAAATCCATAATTTTTCGGCACATATCCAATGCTTTGGCGTTATTTCCCTGTTCTATATACAATTTTGCCAAAAGATAGAGCGGATAGATCCGGCTCGGAACAATGTTGTAAGCCGTCTCATAACTTTTTTCCGCACGGTCATAGTCTTTCAAATCTAAGTAGTTATTTCCCATAACATTATGAAACATCGGATCGCTACTCAATGCTGCTCCCCGGCGCAAAATTTCGTTGCTTTTCAGGTGTTCGCCGAGTTTGTTCAATGAATGGCCATATTCGAAAAGAAATTTATGGTCGTAACCTAAAACAGGGTAAATTTCTTCATATCCGGCGACGGCATACATTTCCATCCTGTACAGCGATTTCAGTTTCTGCCATTCGATTTGGGCTTTGATATGGCTGTTAATCGGTTGGCGCATCGTTATCCATACGCAAAACGTCGCAATAGATATGATTGAAAAGACTATTTTACCTGTTAGCCGACCGGGTAGCGCCATACTTTTTTGAGCGGCTATTGAAACGACAAAAAGAATCAATAAAGGGACTAAATGGAACGGATAGGAAGTCAGGGCAAAGACTAAAAGAGCGATTAAACCGTATTGAAACGGATTCGATTTCTTGAATATGTCCCGAAGAGCCGAGAAAATTACAACAAAAAATAAAACAAGACCAATCAGCCCCAATTCCGTTCCAATCTGTAAATACTCATTAAAGGCATAAGTAGGGCAATCCGCTGCATAAAGATACTTCGATTCGGGATTTTCGGAAAAATATTGAGCCTGTTGTTTTGCATAAGCGCCTCCAAAATACCCTGTTCCCTCTCCGGTAGCAGGGTTTGAGGCAATTACTTTAGCGCTTATCTGCCACGAGAACAACCTTGAATGGGCAGAGTCTTTTTTTAAAGAAAAAATGCCGAACATTGTAACGATAACCACTATCGCCATTGTAAAAACCAAAGGAATGACTAAGTTTTTACGTTTGGAAAGCCAAGTTTTAATTTTTTCTAAAGTCCCTACTTCAATGCCTGCAATGAGCAGAACAACGCACACTGCCATCCAGGCAGAACGGCTCATCGTTGCCGGAAAGAGTATAAAGGAGAGGATTAATGCGGCAAATGAAATAATCAAGAGAGGAACATCAATACTTATTAATTCCTTGAATTTCCGCTGAATGACGGCATGTAAAAATAGTTCGCATTTTTTTCGCATTTTTATAAGTACAGATAGCGAGAGCGCAAAAACAAATGTCAGGTACCCTCCAAACGGACCGGGATTAAAAAACGAACCCGTGATGACATATTGATAATGGTTGGATGCAGCATAACCGTAAACCTGTTTAAGCCCTAATATTGATTCGAAAATACTTACAGATAAAATAGCCAAAGCGATCCATTTTAATCCCTCGTTGCCCTCTGACACAGTTACCCTGACAACAACATAAATAACGGAAAGGGCTACCGGAAGAAGGATATATCTTGGATTATCTGTACCTCTGATAAACACTGAAATCAGATAATAAAATAGAAACAGCAAGGAGAATAAATCTATCAGCGTAAACCTTATATTCCGTTTTACAAAAGTTAAAACAAGGCTTGAAACGGAGATAATCGGGATTAGATTTACTAATTTTATAAATTTGGCCATCTCATTGGGCTCCGGTAATCTGCGATCGATAGAAAATATTACGCTTGAAATAAGATAGACAATTGCAAAGGAGAGCATATACCCTATCAAATCAAAAATTTTTCTGCTGTCTAATTTCTTATAAATCATAATAATTACCTTTTCATTCCATAATTATTATGGTTGCTTATATTACGGAATTGTGTTGCAAAAATAGTAATTTACAATTCAAAATTAGGCTTTTGGATAAAATAATTTAGAGAATGTATCGCTCGGTAGAAATTTATCAGAGCGAAACGACAAAAATAATTGTTTTTTGTAATATAAAGCACCAAATAAAATATTTTTTGATTACCTTTGTACGTTTTAAAAATAAATTTTGGGTATTTCATTTATGGCTCAGACAATTAGAATAAAAAAGGGGCTAAATATAAATCTGAAAGGGAAACCGCAAGCGGAGAAAAAACAAACGGTATCTTCGCCGGACTATTCGCTTTTTCCGGACGATTT
>Ga0082212_10004424_pt1 | contig 19495 bp, 21 predicted proteins | sample TergutNt197P3_FD_71548 | JGI IMG/M metagenome (GOLD analysis project Ga0082212, IMG submission 71548) | Neocapritermes taracua P3 segment gut microbial communities from Petit-Saut dam, French Guiana - Nt197 P3 | ecosystem: Host-associated > Arthropoda: Insects > Digestive system > Gut ... | reverse complement strand
ATTCCGGTATGAAAACCAGGCGAATGATACGCCGGATATTTGGTGGCACATTACCAAGGAAATGAAAGGCGGCGCACTTCCGGCAGAGTTGGGAATTGATCCGGCAAATGTTTTGCCGCTGTATTAGCGGAACGTGATAAATATCACGATCATTTTTTACAACGCACCATAAAATTAGTATTTCAGGAATATTGTGATAAAAATCACGGATTTATCATAAAAAAACACAATCAGTAAAAAAATGGTTGTGAAATTAAAATGACCGCTATATGCTAACTTCTGAAATTGATTTTATTAGGAGGAAAACGATCATGGAAAAAAAATCTTTGATACAAAAAGCAGCGGGATTTCCAATACCATTGCTTCCCACTTTAGTTGGAGCAGTAACACTTTCTAATGTTTTTGCCGGTAATTTTGGATTCCCCTGGATTAGACATATCACTACAGTCGTATCCATGGTGGTGTGGCTATTCTTTTTAATAAAAATCCTTGTGCATTTTGGTGTGTTTAAAAACGAATATAAAAATACCGTTCCGGCGAGTCTTACCGCCGGGTTTACAATGTTACTAATGCTTTTTGGCGCCTATCTGTTCCCCTATTCTGCACAAGTCGGAAAAGCAGTATGGTTTGCCGGAGTTATTTTACATATTCTCCATATCCTTATTTTTACCTTCAATAATGTTCTTAAAGGCGTACAAACACCAACTTTTGTTCCATCCTGGTTTGTTACTTATAATGGCCTCCTGGTTTCGGCTGTTGTTGGCGGTCCCATGCAGGAACCCGTCATACTAAAGGCCATCGTATATTACGGCATGGGGATATATGCTCTTCTGGTTATTTTTATGATTATCCGAATTGCAACAAAACCATTGAATCCGCCCCTGCTGCATACAAAGGCTATCTTCCTTGCGCCTGCCGCCCTGTGCCTTGTGGGCTATCTTAATGTGATACCTAACCCTAACAACGTTATTGTAATGGCCTTATACACTGCCGTGTTCCTGTCATTTTTGTACTTCCTCAAAAATATACCCAGCTTTTTTGCGGTTCCATTTAATCCGGGGTTTGCAGGTATGACATTCCCCAATGCCATAGGAATTGTTGCGTCCTTTAGAATGGTAGCATACCTTCAAGGCCAAGAGAATGAATTTTTGGCTAATGCCGTAAGACAAATTGCGGGAATACAAGTGTATATAACGACTGCTGTTATTGCCCTTGTACTTTACAATTTCATAAGAATGTTCAAAAAAAGCTATGAACCGAAAGAGGAGGCGGCGAAGTGAAAAAGGTACAAACAACCTGTAATTACTGCTCTTTGGCATGCAATTTAGATTTCCATGTCGAAGGCAACACCATCCAAAAAGTTATGCCTACCCCTGACTATCCGGTAAATAAAAATTTCGCCTGTATCAAAGGACTATCCCTGGATAAGCCTGCTATTGTAAATCACACAAACCCTTTGCCAAGAATCAAAGAAGGAAAGGGAAAGTTTAAAAATGTTTCCTGGGAAGAAGGTTTTCGGCATACAGCGGGCAAAATTAACGAGATTATCAAAAAATACGGAAACGAAGCTTTTGCCGCCATCAGCACGGGGCAATTGACCATGGAAGAGATGGCCCTTCTGGGACATGTGGGCAGAAATTTCTTACGGGGGGATGTGGACGGCAATACAAGACTGTGCATGGCCACCTCCGTGGTTGCCCATAAACAATGCCTTGGTTATGACGCTCCGCCGTATACACTGAACGATTTTGAACTTTCGGACACTATCATATTAATAGGGGCAAACCCGGTGGTCGCTCATCCTATTGTCTGGGACAGGATCTGTTCAAACAAAAACAAAAAACTCATTGTCATCGACCCCCGTAATTCCGAATCAGCTCAAAGGGCTGATTACTGGTATGGCATTAAGCCAAAAAGTGATTTGGCCTTGCTATATACATTGGCCAATATTCTGATTGAAAAGGGATGGATCGATAAAAATTATGTCGATTCATACACGGAAGCATTCGAAGAATTTAAGGCTCATGTGGCGGCTTTCAAGCTTGATGAGGTTGAGAAGGCCACCGGCATCAGCGCAGAAAAACTCATGGATCTTGCCAAAATGATACACGAAGGAAAAAAAGTATCGTTATGGTGGACCATGGGCGTGAATCAGAGTTATGCGGGAGTTAGAACAGCCCAGGCCATCATGGCCATAGCCGTAATGACGGGAAACATTGGCCGGGAAGGTACAGGCGGTAATTCCTTGACAGGCCAGTGTAATGCCATGGGCTCCAGGGCTTTTAGCCATCAGGCAGGTTTATACGGCGGCGGCGATTTTGACAATCCAAAACGCCGGGAAGCGGTTTGTAATGCCCTAGGAATCACCGACGAACAACTCGTCAATAAGCCCACGGCACCTTACAACGTGATCATCGAAAAAATCCTTGCCGGAACCATAAAATGTCTATGGATATTGTGTACCAATCCGCGGCATTCATGGGCAAACAATGAAACATTTCAAAAAGCCATAGAAAAACTGGAACTGTTTATTGTTCAGGACATTTATGATGACACAGATAGTTCCATGGACTGCGATATATTCCTGCCGGTTGTCCCTGGAATTAAAAAGGAAGGAACAATTATCAATACCGAACGAAGGCTTTCAGCGATGCGTCCGGTTATCGAACGGCGTCCCGACGACAGGACTGATTACCAGGTTATTTTTGGCCTTGGGGAAGCCCTTGGAATGGGAAGCTTGCTGGATAATTGGAAAACCCCAAAGGACGCATTTAATCTTATGAAAAAATGCTCCAAGGGTATGCCTTGTGAGATCACCGGTGTTGACTATGACGCTCTTGTCAACTCGAAAGGCATACAATGGCCTTTTAGGGAAGGCGAAACCCTTGCGTCGGATGAAAGGCGTTTGTTTGAAAACAACAAATTTTACCATCCATCGGGCAAATTCAAATTTATGTTTGAAGCCATACCCGAAAACCCCATCAAAAATACGGAAGAATTTCCGTATACCCTGAACACAGGAAGAGGAACCGTCGGTCAATGGCATACTCAGACCCGGACAAGAGAAGTTGCTTTTGTTCAAGACGTAAGCGCCAAAGACGCCTATGTACTCTTAAATCCGGATCTTGCAAAAAAATACAGCCTTGCGGAAAACGACTTGCTTGAAATTCGATCCATCAATGGACAGAATGCAACCTTTAAGGCAAGAATAACGGCCAATGTACCTTTTGATCAATTGTATGCTCCCATCCATTACATTGAGACCAATAAGCTAACCCCGTCGCTGTATGACCCCTACTCAAAGGAGCCGTCCTATAAGACAACTCCTGTCAATATTAAGAAGGAGGGTGTGAAAGGATGAAAAAAATAGCAATAGACAGGGACAAATGCATTGGCTGCTTAACATGTGTATCCGCCTGCATGGTGGCTCATCAGGAACCGGACGCCAGGAACAGGATTACAATTGACAGCAAAAACAAACCGGCGCCTATTTTTTGCATGAATTGCGACAAACCTGAATGTACCTATACTTGTATGACCGGTGCCATGAGTAAAAACGCTGAATCCGACAAGGTTGAATATGACAAGGACCGGTGTGCAAACTGCTTTATGTGCATCATGGCTTGCCCCTACGGTGTTTTAAAAGCAGACAGTTTATTACACAAGGATATCATGAAATGTGACTTGTGCAGCGGCATAGGCGATTCTTCCCCCATGTGTGTAAAAAAATGTCCCATGGAAGCGATTGCTATGGAGGTGTCAGCATGAAATATGTTGTGATAGGCGCTTCAGCCGCCGGTTTAAACGGATTAAAAACTTTGAGAAGCAATGATAAAAATGCCGAAATTGTGCTGATTGCACCGGATAATATCATTCATTCCAGGTGTATACTGCACCGGTTTATTGACGGGGAAAGACCCGAAAAAAAACTTAACTTTACAGACGACGATTTAATTGAAAAAAGTAAAGTTAAATGGCTAAAAAACAAAGCCGCCGGTGTAGTCCTGGATAATAAGCTGGTCCTGCTTGATAACGGTGAAAAAGTGAATTACGACAAACTGTTGATTGCCGCGGGGTCTGTAACCAATATGCCTCCAATAAAAAACCTTGACAAGGCAAAAAATGTCTTTGGACTGCATGATTTTGAAGATGCCCTTGCCATTAAAAATAATTCAGTAAAGGCAAAACATATTGGGATCATTGGTTCGGGACTCGTTGGATGCGATGCCATTTCTGGAGTTTTAGGCAAGGGGGCTAAAATTTCGTGCTTTGAAGTGGCTTCCCATATGCTGCCGCTTAATCTGGATAAATATGCGGCAGAAAAATATCAAGAAGCCTTCGCTCAAAAAGGCCTAGAACAATATTACGGGGTAAAAGTAGAGGAGATTTTACTGGGAAGTGACAATAAAATCTGCGGACTAAAACTTTCCGACGGCAGATCATTTGACTGTGACATGATTATCGTTACGGCCGGGTTAAAGTCAAATACGGAATTTTTAAAGAATTCCGGTCTTAAACTTGACGAAAAAGGCCTTGTTTATGATAAATATGGGAAAACATCAAATGAAAATGTTTATGCTGCCGGGGATATTTCTGGCAAAACTGCTATCTGGTCTGCTGCTGTAAAAGAAGGCATCATCGCTGCAAATAATATGAGCGGAACCAAAAACGAGATGACAGATTTTTTTGCCAGTAAATCTACCATGAATTTTGCAGGCATCCCAACCATGTCTTTGGGGCTTGCAGAAAAACCTGATGATTCCTATACTGAGGTTGTTTTCACGGATAAAAAGGGGAATTACAAAAAAATCATTCACAAAAACGGAGAAATTAAGGGGGCCATATTGCAGGGCGATTTATCCTATGCAGGTATTTTGACACAGCTTATTCGGGAAAAAATAGATGTGTCCAGGGTTAAAAAGCCGCTGTTCAGTATTGACTATTCTGATTTCTTTGGAGAATTTAACTTCTAGGAGTGAATGGGGAATGCAGAAAACCGGCACGACCGGCCTATCCGGTACGGCCGGGAAAACTCCAATATTATCGGTTGTGGGAAATTCCGGCGCCGGTAAGACAGTATATCTTGAAAAATTGATTCCGGAACTAAAATCCAGAGGGCTGCGTCTTGGGATCATAAAAAATGACGTCCACGGCTTTGATATTGATATACCGGGTAAAGACAGTTGGCGGTTAACCCGGGCCGGCGCAGACAGCATCATGATTGTGTCACCCCAAAAAATGGCGTTAATTGAACATTGGGCAAAAAAAGAAAGCTTGGAACAAACAGCAAGCCGCATAAAGAATGTTGATTTAATTATTACCGAAGGTTTTAGGACCGGCAGTGCCCCCAAAATTGAAATCCGCAGGACTGCTTCCGGGCATGAACCCATTTTTGAACCGGGGCTATTATTTGCCATTGTAAGCGATGCTGTAGCGCCAGAAAGCCCTTGCCCCTGGTTTCCTCTTGACAATCCTAAGCCCTTAGCTGATTATATTATAAATTATATGGCATATTAAGACATAAAGGGTTAGTAAATATGGAATATACAGCGGTTATTCTTGCTGGAGGAAAAAGCAGCCGGTTTGGGAAGGATAAAACGCTTCTAAAACTGAACGGCGAATTGATAGTTGAATCAATAATAAACAAGTGCAAACCCTTGTTTTCCGAAATTATTTTAGTCAGCAATAGCAGCAATAAATTTGGCATTGAAGGTGTTAAAGAAATATCAGATATATTCAAAGACCATGGTCCTTTAGCTGGGATACATGCCGGAATTAAAGAAGCAAAAAATCCGATATGTTTTGTAACCGCTTGTGATATGATATATTTTTATCCGCCCCTGGTTTCTTATCTTCTAGAACACTCAGAAAAAAAGGATGTTATTGTTCCAAGGGAATCCAACGGCCAGCTTCAACCGTTATTTGCCATTTATCACAAACAGGTTCTACAGCAGATCGAAGATTTGCTTATGGATAACAAACGTTCTATAGTAAGCCTTTATGACAGGGTAAATGTAAATTACGTTGAAGAAGATCACTGGAAGGATATAACCCATTGTACCTATGATGTTTTTTGTAATATCAACTATCCCGAAGATTATGAACGTATTCAACACATCTCCATTGAATTGGAAACGGCCGTTAATTTGCTTGTGAAAAATACAAAAGCTATCACTGAAACAAGAAAAGTCCCTATACTAAAAGCCGGCGGATGTATAGCGGCGGAAGATATTGTTTCACCCATGAATAACCCGCCCTTCAACCGCTCGCCCCTGGATGGATATGCCTTTAAACACCAGGATAGCAAAGGCGCCTCTAGAGAACACCCTGTAAAACTGAAAGTAAAACAGGAAATTTATGCTGGAACCAGCATTGAAAATGAAACCGAAATGCCCTGCGGTCATGCAGCAAGAATAATGACCGGAGGAGTTATTCCAAAAGGATGCGACTGTGTTATCCGTCAGGAAGACACCGATGAAGGTGACGAAACCGTTCAGGTTTATTGCGAGCTAAAAGAAAATCAAAATATTTGTTTTTGTGGTGAGGATATTCAACAAGATCAAAAACTCCTGCAGCGCGGTGATACGCTAAACTTTATACATCTTGGCGTATTATCCAGCGTTGGCATTGCACAAATTGAAATACTACGTCCCGCAAAAGCTGGAATCATGTGTACCGGAGATGAACTCATTTCAAACGGATCTCCCCTTCAACCGGGGAAAATATATGACAGCAATTTATACATGTTATCTGGCCGTCTTTCAGAACTTGGGGTAAAAGCGATCCCCTACCCGCCCGCCCACGATGCGGCATCTTGTATATCTGCAAGAATTGCAGATATGTCGGGAGAAATGGACATCATCATTACTACCGGCGGTGTCAGCGTAGGAAAAAAAGACTATATGCACAAAGTATTGTCGCTTTTAAATGCAGAAATAATCTTTTGGGGAGTAAATTTAAAACCGGGCACCCCTGTGTTATGCGGTATGTATAGGAATAAACCGATTATCTGTCTTTCGGGTAACCCCTTTGCCGCTATGACTACTTTTGAACTTTTGGCACGCCCTGTTTTAGCAAAAATAACGGGCAGGGATTCGCTAAAATACAAATATAAAAAAGCAAAACTCATGAATGATTTTAATAAACCCAGTGATGGAAGACGGTTTATTCGTGCAAGACTTGTCAACGATGAGATATTTTTAAATCCTGGAAATAATTCATCCGGTTCGCTATTTTCAATGCTGGGCTGCAACGCCCTCATTGATATTCCAAAAGGATCTCCGCCTTTAAAAAGCGGAATGCTCGTTGATGTGGTTTTACTCTAGAATTCTTCTATAGCAAATAAAATCAGTTAATAGTTAACCCCCCCCCAATAAATAGTATTTTTTACAATGGTTTCTTCTTTAAATGCAACATTCTTTAGCGCCCATTTTTTATATTCTGTAAAACCGGTACGATCTATAATATAACCGATGTGCTCTTTGCCGCCCGGTGCTGTCAGATCGATGAATTCCGCAACGTACTCATAGGTATTTTTTATGATTTTTATGATGCTTTCTTCATCGGCCCAAAGGAGAAAATCCTCCGCCAGCCGGGGATTTTTTTTGCCTGAACGCCCCATAATTGCCAAACGGTAGTATTTTTCCCTGCTTCTTGTACGGGCTCTCGTCGGACAATTCAGTATACATTCGCCGCAGCCAATACATTTTTCATGATTTCTTATGATTCTGTAATTTTCCATACTCAGGGCATTCGTAACTTTCCGTTTACAGGCCTTGATGCAGGCTTCGCAGCCGACACAGCGATCGCTTTGATACTGCGGCAGTGTCATCCCCATAATTCCAAAGTCATGCATCCGGCACTTGATACAGTCATTTGGGCATCCGGTCAACGCTATTTTAAAATGAAAATCATGGGGGAAAACTGCTTTTTCAATACGTTTAGCAAAGCTGGAGGTTTCATAACAGGCAAAGGGACAGACTTTGTTCCCTATACAAGCCGCAATATTCCGGGTCCCGGAAGATTCATATCCTGTATCAGGGGTTTTTTGATTGATAAGAAGCCCTTCAATAAGGGGTTGAAGCAGTTTATTGACTTTCTGAAGGTCTTCATACTTAATGCCCGGTATTTCAAAACCCTGACGTGTCGTCACATGCAGTGTCCCATCACCGTAAGTATTGGCGATTTCATAAAGTTGCAAAAGGTGTTCAGCTTTCAATGCACCGCCTGGTACCCGTACTCTGGAAGCAATAAATCCCCGTTTTTTTGTGATCCTAAAAGCATTTTTCTTTAATTTTTTTGTATTAATATCCATAACAAGCCCCCTAATCGATAAGATTTTTTCCCTTGGAATAATTAAAAACCGGCCCATCTAGGCATATATAAACATCACCAATTCTGCAATGTCCGCATTTTCCGATCCCGCAGCACATTTTCCTTTCTTGGGAAATCCAAATATTTTCCTCCGGCACCCCGCGTTTTAAAAATTCCTGGATAGTAAAATTCATCATCAACGGCGGCCCTACCACAATAACAGAGGCTTTTTTACTATTTTTTATCTCTAATTCCGGAATGTACTTCGTGATAAGGCCTACTTTTCCGGTATAACCTTCTTCTGCCTGATCTACGGTTAAAATTACCTTGCATAGATCCTGCCATTTTTTAAAGTCTTCTTTAAACAGCATAAAATCGGGCGATTTAAAACCCGCTATCACGGTAAACCCCTGGGTTTCTTCTACATGGCCGGCGAAATATTCAATCAGGGCGCGGACAGGGGATACGCCGGTTCCACCCGCCGCGACAATCAATTCTTTTCCTTTATAGTTTTCCAGTTCAAAACCATTTCCGTAAGGACCGCGCATAAATAATGTGTCCCCCTTATAATGGGAAAAGATTTGATTGGTAACCCGGCCCACTTTCCTAATGGTTAAATCCAGAAAACCATCTCCAATACCACTGACGGAAATTGGCGCTTCGCCAAATTTGGGTATCGATACTTCAAAAAACTGCCCCGGCTTTACATCGTTTTTTTCATAAGCCATTCGAAAAGTAAACTCAATTTCCGTATGTTGAATAACATCTTCGATTCTGGATAAAAATGGGATATATTCATTGGTCATTATCTTACTCCCTCCATAGCTTTATTTAACTTATTGATACAACTTGAATAAGAAATGTATTCCGGGCAGACATCGTCACAACGGCCGCAGCCAACGCACATATTATATCCAAATCGTTTTTTAAAATCATAGACTTTGTGCATTACTTTAAAACGCATCCTTTGGCCGTTTTTTTGCCGGTAAGAGATGCCTCCTGCAATATCCGTGTAACCATCAACTTTGCAGGAAGCCCAAACCCTCCGGCGTTCTCCACATTTTTGATTGTCTCTATAAAAAATATCCTGCATGGTAAAGCAGGTACAGGTAGGACAAACAAAATTACAGCGGCCACAATCAATGCAGCGGACATTGTATTCGTCCCAAACATCAGAATTAACAATTCCTAAATCAAAATCCGAAGGGACATTAACTTCTAATTTATTTTTTGATACAAATGGCGGATTTACTTTGACATCATTTTTTGCGGGACTATTCAGGCTTTTTTCCAGCGGAAGAGTAGATGTCTCCAAAACAACACCCCCTTCGATCTTTTTTAAATAAGCATCGTACCCTGAACAAGTATTGGTCCCCATGCTTACACAGAAACAATTTTCAAAACTTTGGTGGCATTCCATAACAATAAAGGCCGTGTTTTCCCGGATTTTTTTATAATACGCATCTTCAAATTTATTGCGAAGATAAATTTCATCCAAGCGCTTTACAGCATTAAAGTCGCAGCTGCGCAGGAAGACAATTAATTTTCGTTGATTCATCAGGGCTTCTTTTGTTCCATCTTCACTAAAGAAGAACAGAGTTTGATTAATTGGAAGCAGCGTTTCCTTATAAGAAAAAAGAGATTTGTTATTGAATTCGATTTCTTCTACCTTTGATATTTCTCCATATCGCACCACGTCGGTATCAGAAAATGTTCCATCGCCTTCAAAAATTTTGGGCGCATAAATGGTATATTCTTGTGCCCATAATTCCAGTGTTTTATTAAAATCCGAATCGGTGTATTGGAATCCCATATTTTAATCTCCTCTCATATTTTCTATTATATTGAATAATATTTTGCAAAAAAGCTGTGAATATTATCACAATTTTTGTTCTTTTTTGTAAAAATCTGCCAAATTTTTCATATCGGGCACATTAATTTTACGCTGTTTATAATTGATAAGTCCGTCATTTACCAGCCTTTTTATGGTTCGCGATACTGTTTCCCGCTGCGCTCCCAGCATTTCTGACAAATGAGTAACGGTCAACGGCACATTGATTAAAATTCCTTTTTCCGTTTCAATTCCATATTGGCGGCCCAGGGCATAAATTTTCGCCGCTACTTTTTTTTCCATCCCCACATTGGTTGATGCATTTTTTAGCTGCCGGAAGGTCCGCCTTAGTTTTAACGTGTATTGATTAAGAACAGTCTGCATTATGTAAAAATCACGGCTCATTATATCTAAAAAGGCATCCTTGCCGATTACAAAAGCAGATGAATCTTCAAAGCTTTCACAATTAATAACGCTGGGCAGATCTTTTGTCAGATGATCATTAAGGATATGACCTTCCCCAAGCATAAAAATAACCCGTTTATTACCTGCGGCGCTGATTTTGTAAAGAATGAATTTTCCGGAAAAAACAATAAAAACTGAATCCAGGGGCTGTTTATCAAAGATACAAAAAACCCCCTTTGGATATTGTTTTAACCTGGCCAGTCTGCGAAATTCTTTTAAGGCTGCGTCCGAAGCATTTTTGAAGAGCTCTATTTTTTTTAATCTTTCAATAGATAATGTTAGCATAAAATGTCCCTAAAATATCTCTTGACTAAAAGTTGCTGATCCTGTCAACTAAAATATCAGCAAGGCGTTGATCAACACCAAAGGGTTCTCCCATTGTGATCTTTATACCCGGAAAGTTTTGGGCGCATTGATCTGCCATACGCGGTATATTCTCCTTTAAGTGAATCCCCATAGCCAGGAAATATGGCACGATTTTTATTTCCCTGATACCCCTGGCTACCAGCGCTGCAACACCTCTTTCAATGGTCCGTTCAGAAAATCCCCAAAAAGCCCATTCGATGATTATTTCAGGCAGCCTGGTCCTTACCATCGATACAACGGCTTCTATCGCCGTTTCCGTTTCTTTTTCCTTGCTGCCGTGGGCAATTATCAGGATACCTTTCATAAAACGCCTTCACTTTTTATTTTGGCAATCGCATGTTCTGCCCGGTTAAGGGTTTCGTTTATGTCATGTTCTGTATGAGCATAAGAAACAAACATCGCCTCGAATTGTGACGGAGCGAGATAAATGCCTGTCTGCAGCATTTTATGAAAATACTTGGCGTAAAGCGCCGTATCCGCTTTTTTTACTGACTGATAATCATCGGCTGTTTCGATCCCGAAAAACAGACAGATGAGGGATCCTATCTGATTTACGCAGGCTTTTAGTCGAAATTTATTTATTATGTCTAAAAGCCCAGAAGCCAGCATGCTTCCCATACGATTGATATGATTGTAAACATCCTGTTGCTCAAGAACTTCAAGCTGTACAAAGCCGGCGGTCATGGCGGCAGGATTACCCGAAAGTGTACCGGCCTGATAGACGGGACCAGATGGAGAAATGAGTTCCATGAATTCTTTTTTGCCGGCGTATGCTCCAACCGGCATCCCTCCGCCGATAATCTTGCCGTAGGTAACCATATCCGCCTGTACACAAAAGTATTCCTGGGCGCCGCCTTTGCCAAGACGAAAGCCTGTAATTACTTCGTCAAATACCAGCAGCGCACCGTATGCACTGCATAGCTCCCTTAATCCGCCCAAGAATCCTTCCTTGGGCAAAATAACGCCCATATTGGCGGCCACAGGCTCCACGATGACGCAGGCGACGGCGTTTTTTTTTAATAGTTTTTCAACCCAGGCCAGGTCGTTATATGAGGCGATAAGCGTATCCTCCGCCACCATCTCTGATACGCCGGGGCTGTCAGGTTCACCGGCAGTAAGGGCTCCTGATCCTGCTTTTACAAGCATGCTGTCCGCATGTCCATGGTAACAGCCTTCAAATTTTATTATCCTTCGCCGCCCTGTATACGCCCGGGCAAGCCGAAGAGTACTCATTACCGCCTCTGTTCCGGAGTTCACCATCCGAACCATTTCGATGCCGGGAACAAAGGAGATGATTTTTTCTGCTACTTTAAGTTCAACTTCTGACGGGGCGCCAAAGCTCATCCCCTTTTGAATGGCCCTTGTTACGGCATCGCAGATCGCAGCATGGTTATGCCCAAGGATCATGGGCCCCCAGGAAGACACATAATCAATATATTCGTTGCCATCAACATCGAAAATCCTTGAACCTGCCGCTTTGTCTATAAACAACGGAGTTCCACCCACTGCTTTAAATGCCCGAACAGGGCTGTTTACCCCGCCGGGCATAACCTGGACAGCCCTTTTGAACATCGCTTTTGATTTTTCAATCATCCAATATCCCCATTCTTTATCGCTCCTGCCAGTTCTTTCGCAAAATAGGTAATCAGGATATCCGCCCCGGCACGGAAAACTGCCACCGCACTCTCGCACATTATATCGTATTCTTCAATGAAGAGCGAAGCAGCGGCCGCTTTAATCATAGCGTATTCGCCGCTGACACTGTAAGCGGCAACCGGAACGTTTAAACGCTGCGATGCCTTGAAAACAATGTCCAGACAAGGAAGAGCGGGTTTTACAATAATACTATCCGCTCCTTCATTGACGTCGATTTGAATACGTTTTAGCGCTTCCCTGCTGTTGTGGTAGTCCATTTGGTAGGTTTTCCTGTTTCCAAATTGAGGAGCGGAATCTGCAGCCTCCCGAAAGGGCCCATAAAAAGCAGAAGCGTATTTAACGGCATAACTCATTATGGGAATTCCGGAAAAACCTTCTGCGTCCAGAACTGTCCTTATGGCGGTAACGGTTCCGTCCATCATGCCCGAAGGGGCAACCATATCACTGCCGGAACGGACATGGGAAAGAGCTGTTTGCGAAAGAAGAGGCAGCGTAGTGTCGTTATCGATCCTGCCGCCGTGAACAATGCCGCAGTGGCCGTGGGATGTGTATTCACAGAGGCAAACATCGGTGATAAGGCAAACATCTTTTCCGAAGCTCATTTTCAGGTTTCGCAATGTCTGTTGAATTACGCCGTTTTCTGCATAAGCGCCGCTGCCTGTTTCGTCTTTGGCTTCAGGAATGCCAAAAAGCAAGAATGAACGTATTCCTGCTTTTTGGGCCAAATCAATGCCTTTTGCCACGGTATCCGGGCTGTAGCGTATCTGTCCAGGAAGCGAAGGAATTTCTTCTTCTATACCCTGCCCTTTCTTTACAAAAAGAGGATAGATTAGGGCATCGGAAGAAAGCCGTGTCTCCCGTACCATGCGGCGGAGAATCTCATTGTTCCGCAGCCTTCTTGTTCTTGCTTCCATTAGGCGCTCAGCTCCTTTATTGTATTAACCATGCCTTTTATAGTAGCCTCGGCGGAAACATAGACTTCCATGCCGTACGATTTAGCGGTTACCGCTGTTCTCGCCCCGATACAGACAGCCTTAATTTTTTTTAAATCAATATTTGCAGCGGTTTCGGCAAAACTTTCCGCGGCGGAGGAACTGGTAAAGGTGACAAAATCAGCGCTGTTTTCGGCTAAAATGCCGGCCGTGGCTTTTAATCTATTTGCATCCCTGATTTTTTCATATATCGGCACATTGTCAAAGAGAATCCCCTCGTTTGTCAGTAGGTTTGTTAAATCCTCGGCACCGCTTTTTGTTCCAAGAATAAGCAGTTTCACTCTTTTTTTAACAAGCCCTGCTAAACCTCGCGCCAGGGCTGCCCCATTGTATTCAGACGGACGATAATCTACCGTAACCCCTCGTTTTTTAATTTCCTTTTCCGTTTCACTTCCAACGCATGCCAATTTTAGTCCTCCTAACAATCTTATATCAAATCCGTTGTCAATGAGGTAATTGAAAAAAATATTGACACCTATGCTGCTGGTAAAAACAAGCCATCCGTAATCTTTTGTGTTTTTTATAATTGTTTCCAGCTTACAACCGGGACCAGTAAGCGGTACTATTTTATTATAAGACATTTCCACAACATGGCATCCCAGTTCCCGAAGGCTGTCCGCCAGGCTAGATGTCCCCGGCTTTCCCCGCACGACAATGACCCGCTTGGCATACAAGGGTTTTTTGCTGAACCAGTCATAACGATCGGACAAGAGGCATACTTTCCCAATGATAAAAACGGCCGGCGACTTTACATTATTTTTCTGCACAATGGAAGGCAGGGTTTTTACTGTCCCTAAAAACTTCTGCTGAAAATTTACGGTAGCATTTTCAACGGCGGCGGCGGGCATATTCTCATCCATACCTGCGGCAATGCAGCTCCTGCAAATATCTCCAATAACAGCAACGCTCATCAAAAATACCAAAGTGCCCTTTGTTTTTACAAGCGCATCATAGTCAATGCTGGAGATTTTGAAATTTCTAGCATGGCCGGTTATGATATGAAGGGAAGATGCATAGTCCCTGTGGGTTACAGGTATTCCGGCATAGGCCGCACCCGCTATGGCGGAGCTGACACCGGGAACGACTTCAACGGGGATGCCGTTTTCGGATAAATGTTCCACTTCTTCACCCCCCCGCCCAAAAACAAAGGGGTCGCCGCTCTTAAGTCTGACCACATTAAGCCCCTGCCGGGCTTTTTCCAGCAGCAAACGGTTAATTTCCTCCTGTGATACGGAATAATTACCAGCGTGTTTCCCGACTTCTATCTTTTCTGCAGACTCCGGTATCATTGAAATAATTTCTTCACTGATAAAATGATCATACAGAACAACATCGGCATTTTGTAACCGTAGAGATCCTTTAAGGGTTAAAAGCCCCTTATCACCAGGGCCTGCTCCTATTAAAATAACGCTCATTTTTCCTCCAGGGCCCGTGCCCTCCTTTTTAATTGTCTGGCGAGCATTTCGCCTAAGATTTCGCCCTTATCAGCATTACCGCTGATTTTTCCTGTTTCCATTTGGCCGGATGGATCCACATACATTCCAGTAAGGTAGAGTTCATTGCTATGCAGATGCCCATAGACGGCGACAGGGGACGAACAGCCGCCGTCAAGCGTTTTAAGAAACTGTCTTTCCGCTTTTGAAACTATTTCCGATTCCGGACTGTGAAAGCTGTTGAGGTATGAATAATCCCCATCCTGTCTTCCCTGAACCGCCAGGATTCCCTGAGATGCCGCTGGTATCATTTCATCCGGCAAAAAAACACGGGAAATTCTGTTTTCCATAGACAATCTGTTTAGCCCAGCCTGAGCCAAAATCAATGCGGCATATTCGCCGTTATCCAGTTTTGACAGCCGTGTGGGTATATTCCCCCTGATCGCTTTTATTTCAAACCCTTCGTACAGCCGGGCAAACTGGATCGATCTTCTAAGGCTTGACGAGCCAACAGGTTTTGAGCTATCCATGACGGATTCTCCTTTGGGCAATACCAGCACATCAAAGGGCGCTTCTCTTTTTGACAGTGCTAATACCGGCAATGCCGCCGTTTCCTCATAGGGCATATCCTTGTAACTGTGAACGGCGATGTCGATACTGCCATCTGCCAGGGCTTCTTCCAGTTCTTTAATAAACAGGCCTTTGCCGGCGATGGTGTCAGGATTTCCGCTTTCTTTTTTATCTCCCGTTGTTTTGAAGGTCAAATGTTCAAATTCAACAGCCGGATTTGCTTCCCCGACAGTTTTTATGACTATTTCTGCCTGAACGACAGCTAAAACAGAATCGCGGCTTCCTATCCTTATCGTTCTTTTCATAAGCTAAGCATCTCCCGCATTTTTTTTGCCATCGCTTTTACGCCTCTGTGGCTGCCGTTTTTTGACACAAGAGCAGCTATATAATCCCCGCTTTCCGCAATCGCCGGAAAAAAACAGGTGCATTCCTCAAGGCAATCTGCAACCGATACCTGAATATTCAGGGGGCTGGCTTCCATCATCGCGTTCTGGTTTACCCGCCGTTCGTCAGATGCGGCAATAACGAGCATGGGCATTATGCCGGCAATATCGCCTTCTTTGTATTTTCGCTTGTGCAAACATATTGCCCCCCGACAAGCGGCGTCTTCGATATACCCGGTGGCTGCCGGTGATATAACGGTAATATCCGCCCCAAAGCCGGAGAGAATTTTTATCCTCCGTTCGGCAATATTCCCGCCGCCAATTACCAATACCTTTCTGCCGCTCATATCAATAAAGAGCGGAAAAAATATCCTTAATCTCCGGGGTTTCTTTGCATCCTTGCCGTAAATTTTCATACCCTATCTCCGGCGGCGATCTGTTTGGTTTCCTTAATCATAAGCCATTTTGTATACTTTTTTTTATGCTCTGTGATGATTTTCTCAATCATTAAAGTGGTTTCAAGGGGGAGACAGCGGCTTCCTTCCGATATATCATCTATAGTCAACAGTGTAACGCCGGAAATTGCCTGAACTGCGGGATCCACATCCCTCGGAACGGCTAAATCAACTATTATTCCCGGCAGCCGTGGCAGGGTGCTGAGATCTTTAAAAAACAATGTAAAATGGGGGCTTGAGGTAGCGCTGATTACCATGTCGGCAGCTTCAATGGCCTTGTATCGTTCATCATAGTTGATGGCATCTGCACATTTTGGAATTTGCATAGCGCCATTTTTATATTTTCGCATAGTTACCTTTACATTTACATTCTCATTGATTAACAGTTCCGAAATCAGTCTCCCCATCCATCCATTGCCGATAACGACGGCGTTTTTTCCTGCTAATAACGGGTACAGCGTTTTCAATTTATCTACTGTTTTTCCCGGTACAGAACTGGTTCCCATAGAACTGGAAATAAGGTTCGTTTTTATAATTTTGGCTGCTTGAATTGCCAGCCTGAACATTGTCTCTATACAGCTGTCAGCACAGCATTGTGCGCGGGATAATTCTAGCGCCTCACGGACCTGGGTAATTATCTGGTCATCTCCTCTGATCTGCGAATCCAGGCCGGACGCGACATGGCAAAGATGTTCCATTGCCTGTTCTTCAACTCTTTCTATTAAGTAATTTTTATAAAAAATATAATCCCTGCCGAGGGCGGCGCACAATGTTTGGGACGGCAGAAATCCGCTGTTAGCCGGGATTGATGCGTAAAGTTCAGTCCGGTTGCATGTGGATAGTATTACGCATCCTTCGACCATGCCGCTATTCTGAACAGCAGCGAGAATAGATTTGGTTTTTTCTTTTGTAACAGCGAATTTTTCCCTTATAACCAGATCTGCAAGCTTATGGTCAAGCCCTGTCATTATCAGTTTCATAGGAAGCCTTCCCTTGTTACATATACCGTCAATGCAAAATGCAAAAAACGCGGTACAGCGCTACCTATATGTGGAATATGATTTTATGGGGAGTGGAGGATTCGAACCTTCGAAGGCTGAGCCAACAGATTTACAGCCGACCACCCCAGAATTACTATAATAGTCTTTACTGCTCCCTTTTAATCAATATATATTGAATAGAACCGCTTGTCAATAAAAAATATCACTAAAGAGCAGAAAAGATATAAAGAGACAAGCAGGGTAAACAGCCCCTTTTTTCTTAACTTCTTTCTTTAGTTTTGCCTGATTTTACCCGACAGATAAAAAGCCCAAAAAACAGAGCGAATATCTGTCAGAAACCGCTATCCATTGTGGCCTTTTTTATGCCATATCCATATATAGCGTTATCCGGCAGATAAAAGGTATTTTTTAGAATTGGATTAAGTACAATTTATCCCTAGTTGACTGTAGTATTCTTTTGTGTTATTTATTATTCAATACATGACAAGGGAGCGGGATCATGAATAACAATATTTTGCCACAGGCATCAGTATTTGATTCAATACAATATGCAGTTTCATCACGAATTGAAGCAGAACACGCTGAGAAAGCATATCAGCAGGCAGTACAAAGAGAACAATTAGAAAATGAAAACCGCTTTATTGAACGACTGGAAAAACAAACAAGTGATAATAAATCAAGCCAGGAACAACAAATTGAATTATTGAAAAAACTATTAAGTAAAAAAGAAACACAGCTAAATAACGATAAATTACAAGAATTGAGAAAAGAATTGTGGAAAGACGGCAAGCTGCTTGATGACCTTATTACCGTGCCTTCCAGTGTAAATTTTGAAGAAGATATTATTTCAAAGTATTGGAAAACTTTTGAGAATGTAATACCTGAAATGTTTTCTGAATATATAAGTCAAAAAAGCGGGAAACCATATTCAATAACGTCAATAAATAAATGGATTTCAAAACAAAAACCACCAGGACTTTATAGGAGAAAGTCAAAAAAATAAAATACTTTTCATGTACTTCTTATGTACTTTTCAGTAACTACAGAAAGATAAACATAGTTCATTCTTTTTCCAATGTTGCTAACAAAAAGCAACGAAGGAGCAAGGAATGGATAAAGACCTTTTTACCATTAAGAGCGCTGCTTCATATCTGAATAGCGCAACAATCACGGTTCGCCGCTTAATAAAGGCGAGGAAAATAGGCTATCACAAGATCGGCAGCCGATACATGATAAGCCGCCAGCATATACAGGCATACTTGCAAAGTGTAGATGTGCCTCCAGTAAATGGGGGTGCAAAATGAAAATCCCTAATGATGTATTAGCAATACTTGAATCTGAACTTGACGGTATGGAATACGGGCACGCCGGGTTGGATGTTTTTGTAAGAGACGGCAAGCCCAGGTTTGAAGTTTCACGGAGACGATCATTTTTTGAAGACACTTTTGCAAATAAACAAATAATTGTTAGTGATAAAAAAGGGGTTGAAAAATGAATACAAATCCCAATTTTTCCATAGAAAACAAAAAAGGATTCAATGGGGTAATTCCGCTTATAGTTACTAAAGCACTTGAAGTTGAATCTCGTGGAATTGTCAATGGAAGGTTATCATTCCATTTTGATTTTGAAAATGGGCAGTTAATAAATATTGACACTGAACGAGCTAGAAAGGGTATTTACAATGACAAGTAAACTGCCCCCCTTTTCTGATTCAACAACCATTGACAATGAAAAACAAATTTTAGGCGCTTACATTTTGGGCGCTCCAATTGGCGAAAATATCACTGAATCTGTTTTTTGTACTACCGGACATCGGACTATTTTTCCAGTTATTAAGGAACTTAAAGAAAACGGGTTAGCCCTTGATCTAATGATTCTTGTCAGTGAATTAACAAAACAAAAGAAACTTGACGCAGCAGGCGGATCGGCTTATATTGCCGAACTTACATCTGTTTTTAGTACAGTAAACACACCCCATTATGAGATTGAAGTTTTGAAAGCATACAAAGGGCGTGCATTATGGCGAGCTG
>Ga0082212_10004423_pt1 | contig 19498 bp, 17 predicted proteins | sample TergutNt197P3_FD_71548 | JGI IMG/M metagenome (GOLD analysis project Ga0082212, IMG submission 71548) | Neocapritermes taracua P3 segment gut microbial communities from Petit-Saut dam, French Guiana - Nt197 P3 | ecosystem: Host-associated > Arthropoda: Insects > Digestive system > Gut ... | reverse complement strand
TTTCTTTGGATTGCTTCGTCCCTCGCAATGACGTAAACCAAAGAATAACACGTCATTGCGAACGACAGTGAAGCAATCCAGAGGTTTAATAATCATCTTTATAAATACTAAATTAACAACACCTTCCTAATTAATTGGATTATCTTGCTTTTTCCTTGGGCGCTTTTTTGCGAGGTGGGTTTATGTTTGCTTATTTTCTTATCCTAAAGCAAAACCGATTGGAGCCATCTATTCGTTTTTCGCCATTATTTTGACGATTGTGCCTTTTGATAAGTTGAGATGTTTTGTATTTTTGTTCAGCTAAAAAGTACTGATATGTTTAAATCGCCTGAGATTAACGAAAATACAAAAGATATGAAAATACAGCCAAGCGAAGTTGAGAGTGTAAAGTGTTTAATTATAGGTTCGGGGCCCTCCGGCTACACCGCTGCAATTTACGCAGCCCGCGCCAACCTTAACCCTGTGCTGTACGAAGGGCTCCAACCCGGCGGCCAGCTCACCACCACTACCGAAGTTGAAAATTATCCGGGTTATCCCGAAGGAGTAACAGGCCCGGTAATGATGGAGGATTTTAAAAAGCAGGCGCAGCGCTTTGGCACAGATATACGCTGGGGAATAGCGACCGAAGTTGATTTTTCGGGCGAAATACATAAAGTGTGTATCGACGACAGTAAAATTATTGAAGCCGAAACAGTAATAATTGCTACGGGTGCAACTGCCAAATACCTTGGGCTTGAGGATGAGAAAAAATATGCGGGCGGCGGGGTTTCGGCCTGTGCAACCTGCGACGGTTTCTTTTATCGGGGAAAAGACGTTGCAGTAGTTGGAGGCGGCGATACGGCCGCCGAAGAAGCTATGTACTTAGCCGGACTTTGTAAAAAAGTTTATCTTATTGTTCGCCGCAGCGAGCTAAGAGCGTCGAAAGCTATGGCCGGCAAGGTTGCGGGAACACCAAATATTGAGATTCTTTGGAAACACCAAACCAAAGGGTTATTCGGAGATGAGGGCGTTGTTGAAGGCGCTTTACTGGTTAAAAACAAAGGCGAAGAAAATGAAGAGGAAGTGAAAATTAAAATAGACGGATTTTTCCTCGCCATAGGGCATAAGCCCAATTCCGATATTTTTAAGGAATATATTGATACCGATGAAGTCGGATATATAAAAAAAACTATTCCGGGTACATCAAAAACAAAGGTACCGGGCGTTTTTGCCTGCGGCGATGTTCAGGATCCGCACTACCGGCAGGCAATTACGGCGGCCGGTTCGGGCTGTATGGCTGCCATTGATGCCGAGCGTTATCTCTCAGAGAAAAATTCCTGATTTTTTATACAATTTGCGTATGGAACCCCGATTGCCACAATGGGGAACACGGGTAATTCGGGCGGTATGCAGAGGAGTACACGTGTAATCGTAGTGCTTTTTCTTTACTTAATTTAATCGTCTACTAACCAGGTTCACACTACGGTAGCGCTGTTTTTTTTAATATACTTTGTTTTTGTATACAGTATTTTGTATTTTGAAAAACATAAAAAAGCAACCGCAGTAAACGGTTGCTTTTTAATTGTCATCAAAGATCAATCAATCTAATTATTATTTCAATTTATCAAATCGCTGAGAAAACAACCAATCATCTCTAGTTGGATGCGGGTAAATTTGGTATTCTCTTGTTTGGCTTGCTCTTTCTGCGCTAAATGTAGCTAACACAATTTTAGTGAATTTTTTATCCGAATCGGTTTTCATCTGACCATTAATATTTAATGCATAACCGGATCCCGCTATTCTTCGATTTCCTTCGGCAATCTCTTCATACGCTTCAATAACATCAGTATGTCCTTTTGCGGCCACCGCTGCAAAATTCTTTTGAACCAGGCTTCTTACCGCTTCAAGTTCGCTGGGCGTTAAAGATCCATCATCAATTTTATCACAGCCGTACATAGTCAAAACAAGCGCAAGTATAACTGCGCCGCCGACAAATCCGGCAACACATTCAAAAAATTTCTTTCTACTTAATTCCCCGTTTTTTGAAATGGTTTCCGGCTCCATTACTCTGTTTAAATTACTTAACTGTATCATAAAATTGATTTTTATTCGTTTTTCCTGCTCTTACGGCTTTGCAGGGCTTGCCTTGTTCTTTATTTTCAGACAATAAAAAAAGCGGACTTAACATTATCCGCATCTGAGGTATTAGGAAACCCATTAATCAAATAAGTCAGCCCGCATACCGCGAGCATTTACTACTTATTCTTGATTAATTTTTGAAAGTTCCTAATTTTCAGATACAAGAATATAGCAAAACGCTATTCTAACATGTCTTGTTTGTGCCTGCCGGCACGTTTTTATGTCATACTTTAATATTTTCGTTTACAATACTGCAATATAAGTATTATTTTTGAACCTGATACTAAGTTAAGTAATTTTTTTTCAAAAAAAATTACTTAACTTAACGTGAGTTCGATATAATAAAATCCCGTTAGCGATTAAATATCAATAGCATATTAGTTACAAGTTACAAGTTATGAGTTTTCAGTTATTCAATTATTCAGTTATTCAGTCACCCGTTGTGCATTTAATAAAATGATGAATTGTTTTGGGCTCTTAGCCCATAATCATATAGCGCAGGGCATCGCCCTGCGAGTAGAAATAGTTAACCGCTACAGGCTGAAAGCCTGAAATCTAATGATTATGCCCCTTCGGGGCGTTGGTTCGTTGAGTGGTTCGTTTCGTAGGGCGATGCCCTGCGTTAATACCGGCAGGGCCTTGCCCTTTGTTTTCCTCAATTATTAATTAACGAGGCTATTCAGTTACTCAGTTATTCAGTTATCATTTGTCAACCTGAACTGTTGCAAAATCTGTTTGCGAATACATTCCTGCTTTTAGTTTTTCGTTTACTTCTTTAAAAGCCTTCAGCGTAACCGCAACATCTTCAAGCGTATGCATTGCCGTTGGAATAAGGCGTAAAAGAATATCGCCCTTGGGAATAACCGGATAAACAACCATCGAGCAGAAGATTCCGTAATTTTCGCGCAAATCGTAAACAAGGTTTGTTGCTTCAGCTACGCCGCCTTTCATATAAACCGGAGTAACGGCAGTATTTGTACGGCCAAGGTCAAAACCGGCCTCGCGTAATCCTTTTTGCAGAGCATTAACCACTGTCCACAGTTTTTCTTTTAATTCGGGATGTGTACGTATAAGTTCAAGCCTTTTCAGTCCGCCTATAACCATTGGCATCGGCAGCGATTTGGCGTATGTTTGCGAACGCATGTTGTATCTGAGATAAAAACATATATCGGGCTCGCAGGCAATAAAACCGCCTATTCCGGCCATAGATTTTGCAAAAGTTGCAAAATAAAGATCAACCTTGTCCTGAACCCCAAAATGTTCGCCTGTTCCGGCGCCGTTTTTTCCCATCATACCGAAACCGTGCGCATCGTCAATTAGCAGGCGGAATTCAAATTCGTCTTTTAAAGCGGCAACTTCATCGAGTTTACCCATATCGCCCGACATACCGAAAACGCCTTCGGTGATAACCAGTATTCCCCCTTTTTGTTTTTCAGCTAAGCGGGTGGCATGCTCAAGTTGTTTGCGCAGGCTGTCAATATTGTTGTGGCCGTAAACAAAACGCTTGCCCATGTGAAGGCGAACACCGTCGAGAATGCATGCGTGCGATTCGGCATCGTAAACAATAACATCGTTACGTCCAACCACAGCGTCGATTACCGAAATCATTCCCTGATAACCGAAATTTAATAAAAAAGCATCCGGTTTACTGACAAAAGCAGCCAGTTCGCGCTCAAGCTGTTCGTGTTTGGTAGATTGCCCCGACATCATGCGCGCACCCATAGGGTATGCCATTCCGTAATCTGCTGCTGCCTGTGCGTCTGCTTTGCGCACTTCGGGGTGATTGCCCAATCCCAAATAATTATTCAAACTCCAGTTTAAAACTTCTTTTCCTCTGAATCTCATCCTTGGGCCTAATTCTCCTTCTAATTTAGGAAACGCAAAATAGCCATGAATTTTATCCATGTGCCTGCCTATTTCGCCTTTATTTTTTCTGAATTTTTCAAATATGTCCACGATATAAAATTTTTGTAATTATTTTTTGCAAATGTAAACTTTATTTAAAACCCTGACAAATGTGTTGTAACAAAATTACGAGACTATCCTTATTATGCTCGCCTAAAATTTTTGAGAGTGTTTATTAAAGCTATCTTGAACCTTTTTTTAATCTCTTTATAAGATTTACAACCGGTTAATTTAAAATACTATTTTAACGTTAGTTCGACATAAGAAAATCCCGTTAGGGATTAAATATCAATAGCATATTAACAATAAGCCAATATTTTGTCCGTTAGGACATGAACCTGTTAAAGCCCTGTGGGCTATTTATCGGCATAACATATTCATTTGCTATTGATATTAATGTCCGAATGGACATATCATACCAATAATCAATATGTCATTCTCATTTCTTATGTCGAACTCACGTTATTTTATGTTTTTCCCCATCAATCCATCGTAAATCATTTTTCTTAATTCTGCTTGTCTGCTTTCAACAAGCCTTCTCGATTCGGGCCGATAAAAATCAGGGAACTTACTTCTTCTTAACCTGTATTTAAAATAGTCGGGCGTTCCTGTCACGCCAACGGCTAATCGTATGGGCAGCGGGGATTTTACCAAAGAGATATTGTAATCGAAACTCATATCCAAGTAATGCCGTCCGCCCACTACTGCCTTGTATTTATCCATGACCAGCAGAAAGGGATATACATCGACTTCATCTCTGAAAATGGTAAATTCGGCTGACAGGCTATCCACTTTGTTTTCAGTCTGTTTTCTGAATCGCAGTTTTTTTGCAATACTGCTGAATGTTTCGCCGTCCATTAACACCAAATCATTTCCGCGAATGGAAGACGCTGCCCGTATGGTTGACATTTTTACGTTGTACAAGGAGTCGGTGTATAATTCGCCTGCAAAACTGAATTCTCCCGTTCCTCCGAACGACCTCAACATTGGCATGATTGTATCAATAGCGGGAACCATTTGCAGTAATTCGGCAATTTCGATATTGAGCATTCTGAGATTTAATCCCATGAACAGATGATTTATTCGCGGGGTTTGGTACATAACGGTCAGCTCCATGTCGGTTGCAGGAGTGGTAAATTTGATATCGTCCAATACCAGTATTCCATCGGAAACTCGTACATCTCCTTTGATATTGCTTACTGTTATGTTTTCGTCGTATGCTGCCTTGTTGATATTGGCGCTAAGTGTCAGATCCATACCTTTGGGAACTAAAAATGTAGAAGAAACGCCTGCAATCTCCTCCGCCTCTTCCTCGTTATACCCAATGCCGTTGGTCAAATCCATTAATTGAAAGAGGTCTGTAAATTCCGATGAAAAATTGAAATTGCCGCGAAGCAGCGAGTCGCCCCTAAACCATGATGAAGTGTTGTCTAATTTGCCCGACAGGCTGAAATCGGAATTATCCAGTGCCATATTCCATTTTTCAATGGCAAAAGTTTCAGGTTCAAAATTAATTTTTGCAACAGGAATTTTTATTGGATACGCAATCGAAGTCATCGTTATTGCTCCATTTTCCATTTCGATAAATCCCTGAGGAGACCATTGCAGTATTACATCTGTTTGTGCTGGGTCGTTTTCTGCGTCCACATTGAGGTTTAATTTCTCAATGAGCATCGAATAATCCCCATATAAAGCATTAATACTGTTGCTGTTGTAAGTCAATTTAATTTCGGGTTTAGTAACGGCGTTTTTTCGAGGGGCAACCACAATATTCCCTGCCGGTTGATCAACAGAAACGTTCATGGAGTCCATTTCTGCCTTTAATTTATTCATTTTGAACAAAAGCAGTATGTCAGGTATTTTTGTTGTATCTCTCACATCTGATGCCTCAACAGTAAATTCTGCGTCTGACAACGACGCATAAAAGGTGTTTATTTTGCTCGCTTCCAAAGAATTTGAACGTATATCGGCAAAAACAAATCCGGTTGCCGTCGTCGACGGTTTCTGGTTGGGCAGCGCAAAGTCAACGGTCGATAGGTTGGTTTTGAGTGAAATACTGTCGTAAGTCGCAGCAAAATCGGAGAATACTACTGCTCCCGACAATTTCATTTTTTCTACCTGCATTTCAGTAACCTGCGACATGGTAAAATCGGATTTTATATTTCCCGATACCATACCTGTTACCGTAATATTCAGGCTGTCGGGAATAAAGTCTGCAAATTCATGCAAGGCCAGTGCCATTTCTGTGTTCAGGTTGGCGCGGATATCGCCGAAAAGCTGTGTTAGCATACCTGCTGTTTTGATAGATGATTGCGGTGTTTGGGCGTTGAAACGGTTGACGCGAACGTATGACTGCGGACTTTTCATGTCGGTGCGAATGTTCACATCGGCGTTTATTTCCCTGAGCGGAACGGGGAAACCATCATATTTAAGTGTTCCATTTTCGAACAAAACACTGACATCAATCATTGGCATAGACGATGTACTATAAACGCCGCTGATCGTTCCTTCGGATGACAATCTTCCATCCAATTCAATTCCTTCTACATACGAAGCGAAAGACGACGGGACGAGTTCCATTATGCTTTTAATCGGCCACGAATCGAGTTTGTACGACAAATCGGTAGCTGTCTGCTGCAGTAGGGTATCGTATTCAACTGTTCCTGAAGTATATAGTTGCAAATCGTTGATTGATACGAAAGCCTCTTTCAATTGGACAAATTTATTGGAAAGCGTTGCATCGGCTGTCAAATTCAGCCCGATAAGAGCATCCTGCAAGTAATTTTCGTTATTTAATTCCAATGTCAATTTACATGGTTCCAAGCGAATATTACCCGAAATGCTATCGCCGACAAATGATCCGCTGGCTACAGCAGAGAGATTCCGAATATCTGTATTAAATTTTAGCGAATCGGAATCGTAATACAATGTCATGTCGAAAGGGTTAGTAGTAAGTGCGGCATTTATCGCGTTCAACTTCATCGATCCGTTAATTTTTGTCGATAAATTGCGTATATCCGTTTTTATTGTCGATAATTCGTCTAACCGGTATTCTATCGAGAGGCCGAACGGTTTGGTGTCAATCGAGCCAATGATGTCGTCGGTTTTCATCAAGGCGTTGATTCTTGCATTCAACCCGCGAACATCAGCTTTCAGGTTCATTGATTCGTCGAAGTACGATACATTAATATTTTTTAGCTCGACATTTTCAACGTCAATAACCTTGAATATCAGATCAGTTGTAGCCGTATCGGGCTCAGTAGCGCCGAAAATATCGAAATTTGCAGCGCCATTACTATCCACGTAGGCATAAATATTTCCGTCAAACAGGCTAAATTTATTGACAATAAGTTCTTTGTCTTTTATCAGTGATTTAATATTGATAACCCCTGTTAATTCATTTAAATGAATCAAAGTATCATTCGCCGCGCCGTCAACAGGATTGATCAAAATCAGTTTATTGGCTCTCAGCCCAAATTGAGGGAAAGTGCTGAAAAACGTAAGCTCCACTTCGCCTATTTCGCTTTGACAATTGATGTATTTGGGCACTTGATTGTGGACAATAGGAGTCAACCTTTTGGGAGTAAACACAACCCAAAGCACAATGGTAACAACAGCAAGGATAACCAATAGCAGCGATGCTAACGAAATAAAGAAAAATTTCAGAAACTTTTTCATCCCGTAATTAATGGTTGATAATTAAATAAGTACCAAAATTGTCAATCAACTTTGGTAAACGAATAGCTTCTGTTATCAACAACATCCTTGTATTCCAATGCAGTAGCGGTCAACTTTGTAACAGTGTAAGTTTTGGGAACATTCCCTCCCATTGTCATGATATGTATTTGCCTCAGCTCCGACTTAACAAGTGTCCATGTAAACTGCTGGGCTTCATTCTCCGTTACATCATCCTTTGTGTCCCAAGTAGATCCCGTATTGTTTGATAAATACTTATAATACAAAGTTCCCGACCTCCATTTACCGTACAGTAATGTTTCGTCGAATTCATCTTCCTCTTTCTCGCATGAATTAAACAATATGGCAGCTGATAATACAGCAAAAAATAATAACGCACGTTTCATAGTATATTTATTTAATTGTTACTCCTCAAAAATCATTCCACAATAAATACCGGCGCAGTTATGTTTGCAATATAAAACTTCAAATAAAAAACGGGAGAAAAACAAAGCGCTTAACTCCCGGTATCGTAAATACTTTTATTTCTATAATTCCACCGCCTGCATTTTAAGGCATTCATCAATTGCAGCAGCGGCTTTGCGCCCGTCGCCCATGGCAAGTATTACGGTAGCTCCTCCTCGCACAATGTCGCCGCCTGCATAAATTCCATCAATGTTCGACTGCATGGTTTCATCGTTCACCTGAATGGTTCCCCATTTTGAAACAGATAAGTCGGGCATGCTTTGCGGTAAAATCGGATTTGGCGAAACCCCTATACTTACAACAGCCAAATCAATTTCAATTTCATACTCCGACCCCGGAATAACAACAGGCCTGCGTCTTCCCGAACTGTCGGGTTCGCCCAATTCCATTTTTTGGAGCAAAACGCGGTTAACTCGCCCATTTTCGTCGGCAAAGTAACGAATCGGATTTGTAAGTGTCAGAAACTCAATTCCTTCTTCCTGCGCATGTTTAATCTCCTCTATACGTGCCGGCATTTCGTTCAGCGAACGCCGGTAAATAATTATTGCCCTTTCGGCTCCCATGCGGCGGGCAGTGCGCACCGAGTCCATGGCAGTATTTCCGCCGCCTATTACGGCTACTTTTTTACCGCGCATCACAGGCGTATCGAATCCGGGTGTACCGGCGCTCATAAGGTTCACGCGGGTAAGGTATTCATTCGACGAAAGCACGCCGTTGTAGTTTTCGCCGGGAATATTCATAAAATTGGGCAATCCTGCCCCGCTGCCGACAAAAAATGCACGATAGCCTTCCTCACGTAAATCGTCGATGGTGGCTGTTTTTCCGACAATAAAATTTTTAACGAATTCAACACCCATCTGTTTCAAGTTACCGATTTCGGTATTAATAATACTTTTAGGCAGTCTGAATTCAGGAATGCCGTAACGTAAAACGCCACCATAATCATGCAGCGCTTCAAAAACGGTTACTTTGCAGCCGGCTTTTGCCAAATCGCTTGCCGCAGACATACCCGCCGGGCCGGAACCGATAACAGCAACTTTTATATTATTCCTTTTATTGATTTCAGGAAGAAAACACAATTTGTTTTCCAATTCGTAATCGGCGGCAAAACGCTCGAGATAACCAATTGCCACCGGTTCTTTTTTCATTTTTATGTAAGTACATTTTGCCTCGCACTGCACTTCCTGTGGACAAACCCTACCACACACTGCCGGAAAAGTATTGGTTTCCTTGATAACTTTTATGGCTTCATTAATGTTGCCGCGTTCAATATTTTTAATGAAACGGGGAATATCAATGCCAACAGGGCAACCTTCCATACATGCAGGGTTAGCACAGTCGAGACAGCGCTGTGCCTCTTTCATAGCCTCTCCAAGCGAAATACCCTTGTTTACTTCGGTATTGTTTCTGATACGTAACCCGGAATCTTCCTCTGTCATTTTAACCCGTTCAATCTGGCTGCGATCCTTTGCTTTTAATTTTCCCCTCAGCTCAACGCGCCAGTCGTCGTCTCTCATGTTGATAGTATTTTGTACTGAAACCATATTTGTTTTTGTGTTCTTTCTTATTTCAAATTCATACTGTTTGCTTCTTTTTCTTCTGCTTTGTAGCAATTCAGGCGCATAAGCAGTTCATCCCATTCAATTTCGTGGGCGTTAAATTCAGGCCCGTCAACGCAAACAAACTTTGTTTGTCCGCCAACAGTAACCCTGCAGGCGCCGCACATTCCTGTCCCGTCAACCATAATGCTGTTGAGGCTTGCGAGGGTAGGAATTTCATGTTTTTTCGTCAGCAGACTCGCATATTTCATCATAACTGCCGGGCCAATGGTTATGGAGAGGTCAATTTTTTCCTTATTGATAAAATTTTCCATGCCGTTTGTAACTAACCCCTTTTGCCCATAACTGCCATCGTCGGTCATTATAATAACTTCGTCGGACGAGGCGCGGATTTCTTTTTCGAGGATAATCAGTTCTTTCGAACGGGCTGCCAAAACAGTGAGTACGCGGTTTCCTTTATCTTTCAGCGCCTTAACAATAGGCAGCAGCGGTGCAATGCCAACACCCGCGCCCGAACACAAAACCGTACCAAAATATTCGATATGTGTAGGTGTCCCAAGCGGGCCTAACAAATCGGTTATTTTATCGCCTACTTCAAGATTGGCTACTTTATGGCTTGTAACTCCCACTTCCTGAATTATTAATGTGATCGTGCCTTTTTCGATATCAGCCGAAGAAATGGTAAGGGGAATTCGCTCTCCTGCCTCGCCTATCTTAACTATTACGAAATGCCCTGCACGCCTCTTTTTAGCTATCTGAGGCGCATAAATTTCAAGCTTTACCACTTTTTCCGAAAGGTATTCCTTGCTTACTATTTGATTCATTTTATATATAGTATGTCAATTATAAAATCGGCCCAAAGGTAAATAAATATCACTTACCTGAGTTAGAGATACACAAAAAAACAGTGAATTAAGTTTATTTTTACAAATGGTTTTACGCAATTTATATATGTGTATGGAAAGAATTGCGTCAATTGCACGTTTAATTTTGATTTATTTATGATATATTTCTGACCGTCAATAACTTAATTGATTTTCAAGGAGTGCTATGTAATTATTTCTAATCCGGCAAACGGTACAAGTGCTTTTGGAATCCTGATTCCGTTTGGTGTTTGGTTATTTTCGAGCAGGGCAGCTACGATTCTTGGAAGGGCAAGTGCGCTTCCATTCAAGGTGTGGGCAAGTAGTGGTTTTTTAGTGTTTTCGTCGCGGTAACGCAGTTTTAAACGGTTGGACTGAAACGATTCGAAATTGGAAACCGAACTCACCTCAAGCCACATTTTTTGCACAGCAGAAAACACTTCAAAATCGTATGTCAACGCCGAGGTAAAACTCATATCGCCGCCGCAAAGGCGCAAAATCCGAAAAGGCAATTCCAGCTTTTCAACTAACGACTGAACATGTTTTACCATTTCTTCCAAAACTTCATACGATTTTTCAGGATGTGCAATTTGTACAATTTCAACTTTGTCGAACTGGTGCAAACGGTTTAACCCGCGTACATCTTTGCCATACGAACCGGCCTCGCGGCGAAAACAGGCGCTGTAAGCCGTATTTTTACAAGGCAGGTCTTTAGCATCTAAAATTACATCGCGGTAAATATTGGTAACCGGAACTTCGGCTGTTGGTATAAGATACAGATTATCAAGTGTTACGTGATACATCTGACCTTCCTTGTCGGGTAGCTGGCCGGTGCCAAACCCAGAGGCCTCGTTTACCATCAGCGGGGGCTGTATTTCTTCGTAGCCGGCTTTTACTGCTTCGGCCAGAAAAAAGTTTATGAGCGCACGCTGTAACTGTGCCCCTTTGCCGCGGTAAACAGGGAAACCTGCTCCGGTTAATTTTACGCCCAATTCAAAATCAATCAGATTATATTTTTGTGCAAGTTCCCAGTGAGGGAGAGCATTTTCGTCAAGCTGTGGTATTTGCCCCGATTGCTTTACAATTTCGTTATCGGCAGCGCCTTTGCCGGTCGTAACAGAATTATGCGGAAGATTTGGCAACTGTATTAACAGATTGTTTACTTTTTCTTCTATCGACGCAAATTCTTCATCGAAACTTTTTATGCTATCCTTGACTTCAGTTGTCCGAGCTTTGGCTTTTTCGGCTTCTTCCTTTTTACCTTCGCGCATTAAAAGTCCTATTTCTCTCGAAAGAGTGTTCATTTCGGCTTTAGCTTGGTCAGACTGGCTTTGCAGTTGGTTTTTACGACGATAAAACTCTGTAATTTCAGATACTATTTTGGTGGCATCAAAATTTTTCTTTTTCAGTTTTTCTATAACCAATTCCGGATTTTCGTGTATAAATTTCAGATTGAGCATATTTTTTCGATTAAATAAAATGCAAATTTATAAAATATACGTTTTGTTAACACGGTTGTTTCAAACATTTGCATTTATATCTATTTCATGTAGATTTGCAACAAATTTAGGATTATGAAGGAAATTATAACAGGCGTAATAAAACACGAAGCCGAGGCAATCAGTAATATACCGGTTAACGATAATTTTGAAAAAGCAATTGAACTGATTTACGAGCGGGTACACAAGAAAAAAGGCAAACTTGTAGCCAGTGGAATGGGCAAAGCCGGCCAAATTGCGTTGAACATTGCCACTACTTTCAGCTCAACAGGTACGCCTTCGGTATTTCTTCATCCCAGCGACTCGCAGCACGGCGATTTGGGCGTTATTCAGGAAAACGATGTTCTACTTTTAATTTCCAATTCCGGCGAAACGCGCGAAATAATCGAACTTATTGAGTTAGCAGGGAATTTGTACGCAGGCCTCCCGCTCATTGTAATTTCCGGAAATCCTGAAAGCAATCTGGCAAAAAATGCCGATGTTTTTATTTATACCGGCAATCCTGCTGAGGTTTGTCTGTTAGGCCTTTCGCCTACCACTTCGACAACAGTAATGACCGTAATTGGCGATGCCCTTGTGGTTTCGATGATGAAAAAAATAGGTTTCACAAGCGAGGATTACGCTAAACGTCATCACGGCGGATATTTGGGAGATAAATCGAGAAAGCAGGCTAAGTGGAAGCAATAAACACAATTTGCAACAGTGCTTTATAAATAAGTCTAATATTAGTTATGAGGATTTTAAAAGAAAAAACAGCCGCACTTATTATCGATATTCAGGAACGATTGTTCCCTGCTATGCATGAGAAAGAAAATTTGCTAAAAAATTGTGAAATTTTAATCGCGGGGCTGGTTGAACTTTCTGTTCCTCTGATTGTAACTCAGCAATATACAAAAGGGTTGGGCGAAACTTTGCCCGAAATAAAATCGCAGATTCCTGATTTCAGCTACATTGAAAAACGCAATTTTAGTTGCTGCGACGAGATTTCGGTTATTGAAAAACTAAAAAAAACAGGCGCCGAAAATGTGATTGTTTGCGGTATCGAATCACACATTTGCGTTCTGCAAACTGCAGTTGACCTGAAGGAAGCCGGTTTGAATCCGGTTGTTGTTATGGATTGTGTTTCGTCGCGAACAAAAGAAAACATAGAAACGGCAAAAGAACGTTTCCGTTACGAAGGCATAATTATGACTTCTTACGAATCGATACTTTTCGAACTTACTCGTTCTTCTGCAGCGCACGAGTTTAAGGCTATTTCAAAATTAGTTAAGTAATTCATATTCAGAGTATACCTAAATTGTTTAAAATTTGTTAATAAAGTTTTTAACGCGACACAGCGTAATAATATAAAATAAAATAATTTTCCGACGCAAAAACTAAAAACTGACTATGAGCGGATTCTTTGGATGTGTTTCGAAAAAAGATTGTGTTTCAACCGTTTTTTACGGTACTGACTACCATTCTCACTTAGGTACAAAACGTGCCGGATTAGCATTTTACAACAACAACGACGGTTTTCAACGTGCCATTCACAGTTTGGAAGATGGCTATTTCAGAACAAAATTTGAAAACGACCTGAAAGGGTTTAGCGGAACCAGTGGGATTGGGGTAATAAGCGACACCGAAGCCCAGCCTGTTGTGGTAAAATCGCACCTTGGAACATTTGCTATAGTAACGGTAAGTAAAATTTCAAACGCCGAAGAACTTGAACAGGAATTTCTCAATCAGCGAAAAACTTTCTCCGAAACCAGTCAGGGGGGCGTTAATCCCACCGAGCTGATAGCCAAATTAATTGCCGAAGGCGAAGATTTTGTCTCAGGTATCGAAAATGTTTTCAATAAAATTAAAGGCTCATGTTCAATTTTAATTCTTACGGCAAAAGAAATTATTGCAGCTCGCGATAAATTAGGCCGCACTCCTGTTGTTATAGGGAAAAACGACAGCGGGTTTGTTGCAGCATCCGAAACATGCTCTTTTCCGAACCTGAATTTTACGATTGAAAGTTTTTTAGGTCCCGGCGAAATTGTTCAAGTTACGGCCGAAGGAATTACAAGTTTAAGAAAGCCCAACAAAAAAATGCAGATATGTTCGTTTTTGTGGGTTTACTATGGCTACCCTCCATCGTACTACGAAGGGTTGAATACAGAAAAAGTTCGCTATAACTGCGGGGCAGCTTTGGCAAAAGCCGATGACGTGGAAGCCGACTTTGTTACCGGAATTCCCGATTCGGGCATTGGACATGCAATCGGGTACAGCAACCAAAGAAATATTCCATACATGAGGCCTTATGCCAAATATACTCCCACCTGGCCGAGGAGTTTTATGCCCCAAAATCAGGATATGCGCGATTTAGTAGCCAAAATGAAACTAATTCCGAATCCGGCGTTGATAAAAAATAAACGTGGTATTTTTCTTGATGATTCCATTATACGCGGAACCCAGCTAAAAGACAACATTCGCTTTTTATATGCCGAAGGGATAAAAGACATACACATGCGCATTGCATGTCCGCCCATAACCTACCCTTGTGAATTTCTGAATTTTTCACGTTCAAAGAATACGACCGATTTGGTTTCGCGCGTTACTATTTTAAAACTGAAAGGGACTGAAAATGTGGACTTCAAAAAATATTCCGACCCTGAAACCGAAGAATACAAAACTATGGTTGACCACATAAGGCAAAACCTTGGTTTAACAACGCTAAAATATCAGAAGTTAACCGATTTGGTTGGCGCCATAGGACTGCCAAAGGAAAAATTGTGTACGCATTGCTGGGACGGTTCAAGCTTTTTCTGAAATGTTAAATGTTACTTATTTAAATTACTCAAATTATACCTCACACGTAAACATAATTTTCAGGTGAATCAGTATTCTGCTTTTGCTGAATTTATTGTTTGTTCCAAATTCACTTTATTTATCACCGAAGTATCTTTACAGCTTTCAAGCATTTGCAAACTGTTTTTTTGTAAAACAGGATGTATAACGTCGGGGGCAATGTCGGCCAAAGGCTTCAGTACAAACAAACGCTCGTGAATCAATGGGTGTGGAATAACCAGAGAATTGCTTTTAATAATAATATCATCAAAATACAAGATATCAATATCCATCTCTCTCGCGTTGTAACCATCGTTTTTTCGGTCGCGTCCGAATAAAGTTTCAATTTTATGAATTTCTTTTAACAGTGCTTTCGGTTCAAAATTCGTTTCGCAGCAAATTACCCAGTTCCAAAAATTATTTTCCGATGAGAAACCCCACGGCGGCGTTTCATATACAGGCGAAAGCAAAATTATTTTCCCCAGCCTTTTCTCAATCAGTTCTATGCAGCGAACAAAATTTTTCTCCCTGTCGCCAATATTTCCTCCAATACCTAAAAAAACTTTATGCATCGAATTGTATATTTGTATTTCTATAATTTAATTTACAATTTATTGTACAAAGGTTCAAAATTAGCGAAAACATGTAATTTATATAATTATGAAAGAATTTTTTAAATATGTGCTTGCCACCGTTACCGGTATTTTTATCGCTTCAACAATCGGGTTTTTCCTGTTATTTGCCGTAGTATTGACTGTAATATTTTCGTCCGAAAAACAAGTGGTTGTTGATAATAACTCGTTGTTGGTAATCGATCTCGACAGGCAGGTGGTTGATCGTTCTCCAAACGATTTGTTTTCAAATTTGAATATTCCCGGTTTTGTTTCGGCTAAAACCATTGGCCTCGATGAAATAAAGCAATCGTTGGACGAAGCGGTTAACGACAGTCGGATTAAAGGAATTTACCTGAAAGTTTCTGCTTTTGGGGGAGGAATGGCTTCGGCTGAAGAAGTGAGGAATATGCTGCTCTATTTTAAAGAAAAAAGCGATAAACCGGTTTACGCTTACGGCGATGATTTCGATCAAAAAGCCTATTACGTGGCCACTGTTGCCGATAAAATAGTGATACATCCGATGGGCTCGGTCGATTTTCGCGGACTGGGCGGCGAAATGATATTCTATAAAAACCTTCTTGAAAAAATTGGCGTTGAGGTTCAGGTTATCCGCGGCCCCGACAACAAGTTTAAAGCCGCAGTCGAACCATATATGCTCGAAAAAATGAGCGACGAAAACCGCGAACAGCAATTGGTTTACATGACAAGTTTGTGGAACCGCATGTTAAAAGGAATTTCGGAAACAAGAAATATATCGCCGGAAAAACTGAATGAACTGGCCGACGAGGTTCTTACATTTAAACAGGGTAGCGACATGGTGGAAGCGGGCTTGGTTGATAAAACCGGCTTTAAAGACGAAGTGCTTGACGATTTGAGAGAAATTACCGGCATTCAGGCAAAAAAAGGAGTGCCAATTGTTAGTGTTGCCGACTATGCCAAGACCACCCAAGCGCATTCTTTTAAATTAGTGCGCGATAAAATTGCCGTTATCTATCTAAGCGGCGACATTGGCGTTTCGCTCGGAAGCGAATCGATTATTGGCGATGAAGTGGGGCGCGAAATTAGAAAGGTACGTCAGGACAGTACATACAAAGCCATTGTTTTGCGCGTAAATTCGCCAGGGGGGGCAGTTTTCGATTCCGAAATTATCTGGCGCGAAGTAAAACTAGCTGCCGAAGAAAAAACGGTGGTGGTTTCGTTTGGCGATGTAGCGGCATCGGGTGGGTACTATATTTCGTGTGCGGCCGACATGATTATTGCCCAGCCCAATACAATTACGGGCTCAATCGGTATTTTCGCGGCAATACCTAATTTTGGCGAACTGTTGAATAATAAACTCGGCATTACCACCGATGTAGTAAAAACCAATAAAAATTCCGATTTGCTCACTCTCACTCGTTCGCTTACAGGGTACGAGAATGAATTGCTTCAAAAATACATTGCCCAAGGGTATGATACTTTCCTTTCGCATGTGGCCGAAGGAAGAAATATGACCAAAGAGCAGGTAGATTTTATTGGGCAGGGGCGAGTTTGGAGCGGCGAGAATGCTAAAGAAATAGGATTGATTGATGATTTCGGAGGCTTGGACGATGCTGTTCGGCTGGCTGCCGAAATTGCCGGCGTAGAAGAATACCGCACCGTTTCGCTGCCTGCGCTGCCCGATCCAATTGAGCAGCTTTTTAAAAACGCGACAGATAATATTCGCATGCGTATTATTAAAAGCGAGCTGGGCGACAAATACAGATATTACGAATACTTTAAAAGAGCAACTATTTACAACGGAATATATGCCCGTATGCCTTACGATATTTATGTGAATTGAATTTGGTTAATTAGGAATTACGTATTTTCAGTTACTTAGTCATTCCGTCACTCAATTCTTCATTCATAATTCATAATTTTTTCTGAGTGCACAACAGGTTAATAGTATTTTTCAATTCCGCCAAATCCTTTTATCAATTTATTTTCTTTGGTTTTATTGATAAAGTTGTTTAATCGTTTTTCAAATTCTTCCGATCGCATCCTTGCAGCGTCAATGTATGTAATTCTGATTCGTTTAGATGTTACGCCGCATTGAGATTTTTTTTCGAAATGCGGCGCTTTTTTTTATCTTAACGAACTCATTTAAACTTTTAGCAAAATCATAGTGCAGGCTAAATAATGCCAATTTATCCAATTTTCATCTAATTTATCAAATCTGACGAACAGAGTTTTGAAGCTGTCTATCCATGCGAAAGCTCGCTCATTGACGAAGCGTCTTTTGTAGATTTGTTCATTAAAAAATCGTTTTCTTCCACGCTTGGGATATTTTCTGTTTCTAATGTTTTCCTTGATATTTGGCGCCATTTTTCTTATCCTGCACGCTTTGCGTAAATCTTTGCTGTCAAAACCTTTATCGGCATTCAATATACTATTTTGAACTACAATTCCACAACGGTTAAGCGATGTTATCATACTCGAAAATTGAGGTACTGCCTGATGCAGGTCATTATGATTGCCGCTTTGGATTTCGCCAATGGCTATTGGAATACCACGTCCATCGGTCATTATCAAAACATTACTTGTTTTACCTTTTTTTCGGTGTTGATAAGCTGCCGATTCACATGCTTTTTTGACGTAGCTGTGCGTACCGTCAAGGTTCAAATTTTCGGTATCCAATTTGTCTTTTTGCAACGTTAAATACACTTCAATCATCTGTTTATATAATTTACGATTTTAGATTTCAAATTTACAACTTATAACTATTTGATTATATGAGGAATTTTGATTTTTTAATTGAAAATATTTATTAGAACTTATATAATAACGCCGGCTTTTGTCCATTTTAGATAGTAGTAGTACGCCAACTGCCAGGAAAATGGAGGAGTAATACTTTCTAAATCAATAAATAAGCTTTGCCACTGAACGCCTGTTTTCAATTTGTAGATGATACATTGTACAACTTCCGACAATTCAACTTTTGGCGAAAAAACACGTTTGTTTTTGGGAATAAAGGGTAAAATAAAGATCTCTATTTGGTTTTTTGTTAAATTTGCATACTTGCTTATCATAACTTAAGTACATATTGGTTAGCACTTAAATATAGCTTCTTTTGTGAATGGCAAGTACTTTTTTTAAAAGTATAAAAGATTAAACGAGTTCAATTATTTAAAGTAAAAAAATGAATCAATTAAAAAGGACTGTTTGAGGTATGTAACGGATATATTACCGATCATCATGTTTTTATGTTGCAAACAGTCCGTGATGACAGCACTGCTACAGAGTGTGTCATATCCAAAATGAATGCCTGCATACAGGAAACTGAAACCACAAATGCCAAACTAATAAGAACAGGTTATCCAGAAACTCCATTAACTACTGCTGAATTATGCGAAACGCTTGGAGTAGATGGTATTATGACATCAAATTTTGGTTTATCCAAACCAATGTCAGATGGAGCAGCAGTTGCAGTTGGGCTTTTGGTAGGCGTTTGGGGCTCAACAAATGAAGTCAGAGCAACATTAAGTGTAAGCGATTGTGAAAACAAAAAGTTAATTTGGAATTATGAACATAAATTATCAGGAAGTTTAGGAAGCAGCCCTGCAAGAATAGTGGATCAACTTATGAGAAAAGCGAGTAAAAAAATGCCTTATATAAAAGATTAAATCATTCGTCTTAGCACTTCTTGTACTCTGTCTTTTTATCCCTCGCGTTTGGAATAAATTAGATTTTCATCTAATTTTGCACTCCAAATTTTCACTAACCGCTCAATGGCACAAGAAACAAGTTTGCTTGATAAAATTGATTCTCCTGCAGATCTCAGAAAACTGCAGCCGGAACAGCTTCGTCAGGTAAGTTCCGAACTTCGCCAATATATAATAGATGTTGTCAGTGCCAATCCCGGACATTTGGGGGCAAGTCTTGGAGTTGTGGAACTGACGGTCGCTCTCCATTATACTTTCGATACTCCTTACGACAAAATTATT
>Ga0082212_10004422_pt1 | contig 19498 bp, 15 predicted proteins | sample TergutNt197P3_FD_71548 | JGI IMG/M metagenome (GOLD analysis project Ga0082212, IMG submission 71548) | Neocapritermes taracua P3 segment gut microbial communities from Petit-Saut dam, French Guiana - Nt197 P3 | ecosystem: Host-associated > Arthropoda: Insects > Digestive system > Gut ... | reverse complement strand
CTACGGCATCACGTTTGACGTGGGTAAAAGTACCATCAAGCCCGAAAGTATGGGTGAAATCAACCGCATCGTCACGCTGATGAACGAAAACCCTGAACTGAAATTTTCGGTGGAAGGACATACCGACAGCACGGGCGCCGCCGCCGCTAATCAAACGCTGAGCGAAGCCCGCAGTCAGGCAGTGGTCGATAAACTCGTGGAAAACGGCATCGCTGCCGACCGCCTGAAAGCCGCCGGCAAAGGACAAACCGCGCCTATAGCCGATAACGGCACGGATGAGGGACGGGCGAAAAACAGACGTGTGGAATTTGTGAAGCAGTGAGCGCAATGGGTCAAACTCGTTTGAATACATTGCCAAGTCGCGCCACAAATGCACGAAGCGAATTTGTAAAAAAATAATAAAAAAACATGGAAGACGAAAACAGAAAACTGAAACCGCCCGACAGGGATTGGGTGGCATATATTCCCGGTAACGAATGGCTGGCATTTATGAACATCTGCGATAATTTGGAACAGTCGCAGGAGGAGTTTCAAAAAGCAGTTTCCGACTTTTACTCCACCTGTTGAAATACAAAACAAGCCTGACTTTGGACTTCGCAGGGGATTTTGAATTGAAATTCACGAAACAGGACAATAACAGCTGGTTTTTGGAAATCAGGCCGAAAAGATAGTATCCATTGAAAATAAAGAGCAGGATACTTTCAACCTTTCGGAATACAACGATTTAATAAATAAAAAAACAGTCATTTTTTTTGTTATTACCGGGTATTGTTGTATTTTTGCTGCTGATTGTTAATTATTTATGTTCGTTTTTTGTCAAACAACGAACATAACTGAACAAAAAAGACACAGATGAATACATACATAATTGACGGAAACAGCATCGATTCGGTTGAACTCAAGTGCCTGATAATAAGTCGTGGCATCAAGGTTGATCGGGCAGTATATCAGTTTCATAAAAATACGGCGCGGTTAAGCGCGAGTCCGCTTTGCTGTAACTGCCTTTTGCTGAGCGACGGTACTGTGGCGCAATTGACGGATACCAACTTTCATATCCGTCATCTTTCCCGAATTTTTAATTGGGATAATTTGCGGTTATTGAAATACATGCGTGAATTGTCAACGCCGTTTTCGCTTCGTATGCTGAATGACCGTCCAACATTATTTTACAATAACATGGAAATTGATACGGTATCGTTTCCGCCGCCAAGCGCTTTTTACCGACAAAAAACCGCTTCTGGCCGTCCTTTCGTCGGCAACGCCGTGTTGCAGGGGTTGGATTGGGTAGCATTCCAGTGTTTATGGCCATGCGAATATGCGGCAGCAGGACAACCCTGTCAGTTTTGTTTTTCCGGCGCGGATTTTGAAAATGCCGTAAAAAAAGGGAAAGCCCTGCCGCAAGCTGTTTCCTCATCCGAAGTGGCGGAAATAGTAAAGTATGCTCTTGATAACGACGGAATTGAAAATATCCAGATTACTGGCGGCTCAACATATGACGGACAAACCGAAGCGATGTATATTACCGAATACCTCACGGCAATACAGGCGTTACCGTCGTCTATCAAAGGCGAACTGCTGCTCTATATCACACCCCCTGCTGAATTAAGCATGATAGACCGCTATTTTTCGTTGGGCGCACGCCGTGTGGCATGTAGCCTTGAAGTGTGGGATATGAACCGCGCAGGGGAAATCACGCCCGGCAAGGTGAACATTACAGGTCGCGAAAGGCATTTAAAGGTATTGGAGTATGTAGCGCAAAAATACGGCAAGGGAAAGGCTTTTTCCAATTTTATCATCGGAATTGAGGATTTTACCACGCTGGCTGAGGGCGCTACCCTGCTTGCCGAGCGCGGCATATTACCGACAGCGTCAGTCTGGATGCCAATGGGACGACCTGTGCAGGGCAGCATGAAACCGCCTGATGTCGATTATTACAGGCGGGTAAAGGAACTTTTTGCGGAACTGTACATCAAATATAAACTTGAACCAACGAAATGCTGCGGATTAAATGTGTGCATTGAGTGCGAAATATGGAATTATGCAACAAGATCGAAATGCTGCTGTCATTAAGATAAAGCGATCATTGACATTGATTTGCAATTATCCATTTGGAGGCTCTTGCGTAAAAATAGGTAAGTTCAAATGAAATTCGGTTTATGTAATAAATAATGGTTATCTTTGCGCCAATTATGAACGAAAAAGAAATAAAAGTAGTAATAATGGGGGGGTATGGGACTTTCCACGAGATAGCGGCTCTCCATTATTTCAAAGATGTGAAGGTAGAAATTATTACAAGCGAATCGTTTGATGGTATGTTTCGTTTGATGAAACAGGGCGTCGCACAATATGCCATATCTGCTATCGAAAATTCAGTTGCGGGAAGTATCCTTCCTAACTATCAGTTGATTCGTGATTCGTGTTTGCAAATTTCCGGCGAAATTTATTTACGGGTGTGCCAACATTTAGTGACCTTACCGGGGCAAACAATCAACGATCTGCATGAAGTCTATTCACATCCGATGGCTATTCTGCAGTCGAAACCGTTTTTCAACAAGTATCCGCATATTAAGCTCATCGACGGACGCGACACAGCCGCCTGTATGCGCAACATCAGCGAAAACGAACTGAAGGGCGTTGGCGCTATCGGAAGCAGGATTGCTGCCGAGAAATATAATCTGCAAATACTCTCGGAAAATATAGAAATAAACAAAAGAAATTATACCCGTTTCCTGATAATGACCGAGCCTGAACATCTTCCTTCCAAACCTCCGAAGCCCGATAAGGCTACTATCTCTTTTGCACTTTCGCACAGAATTGGCAGTTTATCCAAAGCGCTTTCCATCTTTTCCTATTTCGACATCAACCTCAGCAAAATACAGTCGATGCCGATTATTGGAAAAGAATGGGAATACCAGTTTTATATCGATCTTGAATTTTCGGATATGGAAATGTACCGGCAATCGCTTGTTTCTGTGGCGCCTTTCATCAGCGACCTTTATCAGATGGGGATTTATAGGAAAGGGACAGTAATAATGAATTAGAAAACTTATGAACTATTTTTTTTGCAAAAAGAATGAAGACGTCATTGCCGTACAAGCAGTTGACAAATTGACGACTGACGATATTTCCAAACTCGAATGGCTTTTTGGCGAGGCTCTCTACATAGAAGCTACGGAAATACCTGGCCGGTTTATCGGACCGCGTCGCGAAATGATTTCCCCATGGAGCAGCAATGCTGTTGATATAACTAAAAATATGAATATCAGCGGTATTATTCGTATTGAGATTTTTATACCTTGCACGCTGCATGATGAAAACACATTAGGTAGTTACGATCCCATGCTGCAAGCGCTTTATAAAAACCTCCATACCGACATCTTTACCATTGACCGCCAGCCCGAACCTATACGGCACATTAACAATATCGCCGAGTATAACCGGCAGGAAGGTCTGGCTCTAAGCGATGACGAAATCGCCTATCTCGAAGAGTTGCAGAAAAAAATAGGTCGCCGGCTTACTGATAGCGAAATCTTCGGTTTTTCTCAGGTTAACTCCGAGCATTGCCGTCATAAGATTTTCAACGGACGATTCGTCATTGACGGCAATGTCAAACCCTCGTCGTTGTTTCAGATGATTAAACGTACATCGGCAACGCATCCCAACCGCATCGTGTCGGCATATAAAGACAACTGCGCGTTTATCGAAGGACCGCAAGTGGAACGCTTCACCCCCGGACACGGCGACCAGCCGGATTTTTTCGGATTACGTCCCGAAGAAACGGTTATTTCGCTCAAAGCCGAAACACATAACTTCCCCACCACAGTTGAACCATTCAATGGCGCGGCAACAGGCAGCGGCGGCGAAATACGCGACCGTGTTGCAGGTGGCAAAGGAGCTATCCCATCTGCTGGAACCGCCGTATATATGACATCGTACCCGAGATTCTCTGAAAGAGTGTGTACGAGGGAAGAAAAAATGAAACAACGCACATGGCTATACAAGTCGCCATTGGACATCCTCATTAAGGCGTCGAACGGGGCGAGTGACTTCGGTAACAAATTTGGTCAGCCGCTTATTTGCGGAAGTCTGTTTACTTTCGAACATACTGAAGAGAAGAAAAAATATGGATTCGACAAGGTAATTATGATGGCAGGCGGCGTGGGCTACGGACGTAAACGCGACAGCGCGAAGGATAAACCCGAAACGGGCGACAAAATTATCCTTTTCGGCGGTGATAATTACCGCATCGGGATGGGCGGAGGCGCTGTATCGTCGGTTGCTACAGGCGAATATGCCAATGCCATTGAACTGAACGCCGTTCAACGCTCCAACCCTGAAATGCAGAAACGCGTCGTGAACGTCATTCGCGCATTGTCAGAAAGCGAATACAACCCCATCGTGTCCATCCACGACCATGGTGCAGGCGGACACCTCAACTGCCTGTCGGAATTGGTAGAGGCCACCGGCGGAAAAATAATTATGGATTGCCTGCCCGTTGGCGACCCCTCGCTTTCGGCTAAGGAGATCGTGGGTAATGAATCACAGGAGCGTATAGGGCTGATACTGAAAGAAAAAGACGTAGAAGCAGTTCATCGCATCGCCCTACGCGAGCGAGCGCCCATGTATGTGATTGGCGAGGTGACAGGAGATAATCGCTTTACATTTGAAAATTCAAAAACTGGAGAAAAACCGATAGATTTAGCACTCGAAGATATGTTTGGCAATACTCCCCAAACGGTTATCAATGACCAGACTGCTGTTTCGGATTTTGAACCCCTTGCGTATGAAAAAGACAAACTGAAGGAATACCTCGAAGACGTTCTACAATTGGAAGCCGTTGCGTGTAAAGACTGGCTCACCAACAAGGTCGATCGTACAGTAACCGGTTTGATAGCCGTGCAGCAAACTGCCGGCGAGATACAACTACCGCTTAATAATCTTGGCATAGTAGCGCTCGATTATCATGGAAAAACGGGTATTGCAACGTCTATTGGTCATGCGCCTGGCGTCGCGTTATTGAATGTCGCCGCAGGCTCGCGTCTGTCTATCGCCGAGGCGCTGACCAACCTCGTCTGGGCATCTCTCGACGGCGGTCTTAAAGGCGTATCGCTCAGCGCTAACTGGCAGTGGCCAAGCAAGAACCCCGGTGAAGACGCGCGTCTGTACAACGCTGTAGAAGCGGCCTGCCGATTTGCTATCGAATTAGGTATCAATATCCCAACAGGTAAAGATTCGCTGTCAATGACCCAGAAATACCCTGATGGCGACACGGTTTTATCACCCGGTACAGTCATCATATCCGCCGTAGCGCAGACCGTCGACGTCCGCAAAGCGGTACATCCCGTCCTAGTCAATGACGCCGCAACGCAGATACTCTATGTTGATTTATCATGTACGCCTTTCGCACTAGGCGGTAGCAGTTTTGCGCAGGTACTAGGTAAGATGGGCGACGCTGTCCCCGACATTGCCGACGCCGTATATTTCGCGAAGGCGTTCGACACAGTACAACAACTTATTGGAAAAGAGTTGATTCTGGCAGGCCACGATGTATCGTCAGGCGGTCTTATCACTGCGTTGTTAGAAATGTGTTTTGCCAACCGCGAAGGCGGCATGGAAATCGACCTGACAGCCCCCTCCAGATTCCCCCATGGGGGAGAGTTAATACCCTCCTTTGGAGGGGTTATCCATGTTCTTTTTGCCGAAAATCCTGCGCTTATTTTGCAAGTTCATGAAGCGAACAGCGTGAAGGTACTTGATACCTTTGTACAGGCTGGCGTGAAAGCATACGCCGTCGGCAAACCCATCTCACAACGCATGATTCATTTATACTACGAAGGCGAAGAGTACAACTTTGACATCGACCGGTTGCGGGATTTATGGTATAAAACATCTTACCTGTTCGATTGTCGCCAAATCGGAAAACATCAGGCTACCAAACGGTACATCAATTATAAGAACCAACCGCTCGAATACCAGTTTCCGGCGCATTTCACAGGGTCGATGGCGCAATACGGTATTGACCCGCACCGCACCGTACCCACAGGCATCCGTGCCGCTATTATCCGTGAACAGGGTTCGCAATGCGACCGCGAAACAGCATGGATGATGTACCTTGCCGGCATGGATGTGAAAGATGTACACACATCCGACCTCATCGCCGGACGCGAAACGCTGGATGATGTGAACATGATTGCGTTTGTAGGCGGTTTTTCCAATGCCGACGTGCTTGGATCTGCCAAAGGATGGGCAGGCGCATTTATCCACAACGAAAAAGCGAAGACGGCGCTCAACCGCTTCTACGCCCGCCCCGATACGCTGAGCATAGGTATTTGTAACGGTTGCCAACTGATGATCGAACTTGGATTCATTACATCTTACGACAAACAAAAACCCAGTATGGAGCACAACGATTCAAAAAAGTTTGAGTGTGCATTTGTGAATGTCACCGTTCCTCAAAACAACTCGGTGATGCTCCACTCGTTAGCTGGCGCCCGTCTTGGCGTCTGGGTGGCGCACGGCGAGGGAAAATTCCACCTGCCTAAACCTGCAGCACAGTATAATGTGGCGCTACAATACAGTTACGACGATTATCCGGCAAACCCTAACGGTTCGCCGCAGGGAATAGCCGCACTTTGTAGCGACGATGGGCGTCATCTATCCGTAATGCCGCACCCCGAACGCGCTATCTATCCATGGAACTGGGCGCATTATCCCGCCGCGCGTAAACACGACCAAATCGCACCTTGGGTAGAGGCATTTGTGAATGCAAAGCACTGGATTGAAAATCAATCACCAAAGATGAGCTAATAATAAATGGTCGAGGATAGTGGTGGCAGCCATGGCTTCAATAATGGGAACGGCACGAGGTACGACACAAGGGTCGTGGCGTCCTGTGGCTTTTAGGATTGTTTCATTGCCTTCGACATCAACGGTTTGTTGTTCGCGTAGCAGGGTGGCGGTTGCTTTGAAGACAACACGAAAATAGATGTCTTGACCGTTGGAAATACCGCCCTGTATGCCGCCTGAAAAGTTTGTACGGGTGTTAACAATGCCATTATTGCTAAAAAAACGGTCGTTATGACTTGATCCTTTGTAGTTGGGGGCGTCGAATCCATCGCCGTAATCAAAACCTTTGGCGGCAGGGATGCTTAGCATGGCAGCGGCCAGTATGGCATGAAGCTTGCCGAAGGCCGGTTCGCCAATGCCTGCCGGTACGCCCTTTATCACGCAAGTGATCACCCCGCCGACGGAATCGCCTTCGGCTAACACCGCTTGGATAAGCGCTTCCATCTTGGATGCTTTCGCCGCATCAGGACAGCGTACCGGGTTCGTTTCGATTTGGCTCAGGTCATATTCCAGGTAACTTCCTGCCAGACGGATATCCCCTATTTGTGAGGTATAGGCTTGGATTGTAATGTTTTTCTGATGAAGAACTAATTTGGCAATGGCGCCGACTACACATCGCGAGACTGTTTCACGCGCCGAACTGCGACCACCGCCTCGTGGATCACGCACGCCATATTTTTTATAATAGGTATAATCGGCATGTGAAGGGCGAAAAAGTGCGCTTAGCTCCGCATAGTCGCCGGGTCGATGGTCTTCATTTTTGATGATGAACCCTATAGGGGCGCCAGTCGTTTGACCTTCATAGATTCCGGAGAGAAATTCTACTTTATCATTTTCGCGTCGGGAGGTAGTCAGCGATGACTGTCCCGGGCGACGACGGTCTAACTCTTTTTGAATAAAATCCTCATCGATAGTTATCCCAGCCGGACAACCATCAACAACGCCTCCCAAAGCTATGCCATGCGACTCGCCGAAAGAAGTCAGTCTGAATATGTTTCCAAAAGTATTCATTTAGCTGCAACCGCCGCCACAATCGTCGCAACTGCATCCACAACTGCCTGACATTGAGCGGTTAATAGCGGACATTTCTTGTTCCGTAGGTTTGTGAACATCCAACACTTGTCCTTCGAAGTGTAACGTCTCGCCTGCCAGCGGATGGTTGAAGTCCATCACGACAACATTGTCTTTTACTTCGAGGACAGAACCGTTCATACGGTCGCCATTAGAATTGATCATTGGGAGCGTAATGCCTTCTACGATATATTCGTCATCGAATTTACCATCGGTTTCGAATATTTTTTTCGGAAGCTCGGCGACATGATCTTCTATGTATTCACCATACGCTTTGTCGGGCGTGAGGGTGAAAATGAACTTGTTTCCTGTTTCAAGATTTAAAATATGTTTTTCAAAAGCAGGCAGCATCGTACCTGCGCCGAAGATAAATTGTAAAGGGCGCTCTTCAGTGGCGCTTTCCATCAGTTCGCGTTCATCATCCTTGCCTACATATAGGTTGTATGAAACCGAAACAAATTTGTCTTTTGTAATTTTCATATGTACATTTTTTTATTTTTATATTTCGGTCGTATGGAACTCGCATGTTCATTTACTTGGGTGTATTAAGGTACATGCTCGTCTCATATTATAATAACTAAATTAAATTGCTATCACACTGCGTCTTTTTTCTTTTCACGCAGGGCCTTTTGCTTTTCTATCGCAAACTCTTTTTTTGCTGTAGCAGTTACTTTGGTTTTAAAAGGGGGGCAACAACAAGTGATATTAAACCGTGTACCTGATATTGCTACAACCGGAGGTTTGCAACAATCGGCACAAACCATACGCCTGAGTTTACGTTTTACTTTCCCCATGATTTTTTTTACATCCATAATGATAATTTTTAATTGTTAGACGCCGTAAAGATAATCATTTTTTCCAAAAGATAAAATCCGCCCTATTTTTTTTAAAAAAAGTTTGGAAATTGAAAAATATCTAGTAGCTTTGCAGCCGAATAAGAAATATATGTGAATAAAATGATTGCTATTCAAGACCTTACTATTTTGCGCTCCGTAATTATTATTGTAATCGTGCCGCTTGTGGTATGAGAAAGGTTTGTTGGCAGTTAAATTGTAATTGGATGTAAGCCTTTCTCTAATAATAGAGGAAGGCTTTTTTAATTGAAAATTATCCATGTAGAAATATAAATGATAGTATGAGATTACGTAGTTCTATTAGTACGCAGGGGCGTAGGATGGCAGGTGCAAGAGCATTGTGGGCTGCCAACGGGATGAAAAAAGAGCAGGTCGGTAAACCTGTCATAGCTGTGGTTAACTCGTTTACCCAGTTTGTGGCTGGGCATGTGCATCTGCACGAAGCCGGACAATTGGTGAAGAAAGAGATTGAAAAATTGGGCTGTTTTGCGGCTGAGTTTAACACCATAGCTATTGACGATGGGATAGCGATGGGGCATGACGGGATGTTATACTCGTTACCGTCGCGCGAGTTGATCGCCGATAGTGTAGAATATATGATCAATGCGCATAAGGCGGATGCGATGGTGTGCATCAGCAATTGCGACAAGATCACGCCGGGTATGTTGATGGCAGCTATGCGGCTGAATATACCGGCGGTTTTTGTGTCGGGCGGTCCTATGGAAGCCGGTCAATGGAACGGGAAACAGGTGGATTTGATTGATGTGATGATTTTATCGGCTGATCCTGCTTATAGCAATGAAGATATTGCAACATTGGAAGAAAGAGCATGTCCTACCTGTGGCAGTTGTTCAGGCATGTTTACAGCGAACACCATGAATTGCCTCAATGAAGCGCTCGGGATGGCGTTGCCGGGTAATGGGACGGTTGTCGCTACCCATGTAAATCGCTTACAACTTTTTCGCGACGCAGCCCGGATGATTGTAGAGAACACATTTAAATATTATAACAACAACGATCTGTCAGTTCTGCCACGAAGTATAGCTACGCACGCTGTTTTTATGAACGCGATGACGCTCGATATTGCGATGGGGGGATCGACGAATACCGCGCTTCATCTGCTTGCCATAGCGCACGATGCTGAGGTCGATTTTACTATGGACGATATGGATCGTTTGTCGCGAATGACGCCCTGCCTCTGTAAGGTAGCGCCTAACACGCAAAAATATCATCTGCAGGATGTAAATCGCGCCGGAGGCATCATTTCCATTATGGGAGCTTTGGCCAAGGGCGGTTTGTTGGATACTACGGTGAACCGCGTTGATGGAATGACCCTCGCGGAAGCAATTAATAACTATGACATTACAAGCGCTAACCTCACAGAAAAAGCGCGTGAGCTTTACCGTAGCGCTCCGGCCAATATATTAAACCATACAATGGGGTCTCAGACTACTTTTTATGACGATCTAGATGACGATCGCGCCAGAGGATGTATCCGTGATGTCGAACATGCCTATTCTGAGGATGGCGGTTTGGCGGTGTTGAAAGGCAATATTGCAAAGGATGGCTGTGTGGTTAAAACGGCGGGTGTTGACCAAAGTCTGTGGCATTTCAACGGTCGCGCCAAAGTTTACCATTCTCAGGAAGATGCCTGTGAGGGTATTCTCGGTGGAAAAATCGAAACTGGCGACGTCGTAGTTATCGTTTTTGAAGGGCCTAAAGGCGGCCCAGGAATGCAGGAAATGCTTTATCCCACTTCCTATATTAAGTCCAAACATCTGGGTACAGCTTGCGCTCTTGTCACCGATGGCCGTTTCAGCGGCGGGACTTCCGGGTTAAGCATCGGCCACATATCGCCCGAAGCAGCTGACGGTGGCGCTATCGGATTAGTGCAGGACGGTGATGTCATTGAGATAGACATCTCGTCCAGAACAATTCATGTTCAACTAAGCGACGCCGAACTATCTGCGCGTCGTGAAGCAGAAAATGCCAAAGGCGTCGCTGCATGGCGCCCTAACCGCGACCGTATCGTTTCAAAAGCGTTACAAGCCTACGCAAAGATGGTCTCCTCAGCCGACAAAGGCGGAGTGAGAATAATTGAAAATTAAAATGGAAAATTGAGAAATGAGAACTGAAAAAAGTATTGAAAAAACACACACCTCTACGGGAGGGAGGCAGGAGGGGAGATTCCCCCTTATTACCGGCTCCGAATCCCTTTTGCGCACATTAATTGCCGAGGGTGTTGAATGTATTTTTGGATATCCTGGGGGGCAGGCTATCCCCATTTATGACAAATTATATGATTACAAAGATAAGTTACGCCATGTGTTGGTGCGTCATGAGCAGGGCGCTACCCATGCGGCACAAGGTTATGCACGCGTGAGCGGAAAGGTAGGTGTGGTGGTCGTCACTTCGGGGCCAGGAGCAACGAATACGATCACGGGCATTGCCGATGCTATGCTCGACAGCACGCCCTTAGTGGTTATTGCCGGACAGGTGCCTTCATCTTTATTAGGAACGGATGCTTTTCAGGAGGTGGATGTGATTGGCATCACGCAGCCTATCACCAAATGGGCATATCAGGTTCGTCACGCCGAAGATATTGCATGGGCTGTTTCGCGGGCTTTTTACATAGCTTCCACAGGACGTCCCGGACCTGTGGTCATCGACATCGCAAAAGATGCGCAGATTGGACTTGTAGAGTATGATTATCAACGTATTGATTATATCCGCAGTTATAATCCATGGCCCGAACTCGAACCCGACAGGATACAGGCTGCCGCCGACATGATCAATTTGGCAAAACGACCTTTTGCATTGGTAGGTCAGGGTGTTATACTGAGCGGCGCCGAGCAAGAGCTAAAGGCGTTTCTTGAAAAGGCAAATATACCAGCAGGCGCTACGATGCTCGGACTATCGGCCATGCCATCGGATTTCCGATTGAACAAAGGCTTGCTGGGTATGCACGGGAATATCGGACCTAATCGCAAAACCAATGAATGTGATGTCCTGATAGCTATAGGGATGCGTTTCGACGACCGGGTGACGGGCGATTTGAATACGTATGCCAAACAGGCGAAAATCATCCATTTAGATATTGACCTGTCGGAGATGGACAAAAATGTTAAAACGGATGTGAAAGCGCTTGGAAACGCAAAAGATACATTGCGTGAGATAACAAAATTACTGAAACCGGCCAAGCATACACAATGGATTCAATCGTTTAAAGCGGACGAACATGAAGAGCGCACCAAAGTTATTGAAAATGAGATACATCCAAAAAGTGGCATGTTACGTATGGGTGAAGTTATACATAAAATATCCGAAGCAACCGGCCATGATTCGGTTCTCGTCACCGATGTTGGACAAAATCAAGTGATGAGCGCACGTTATTTTCAATTTTCCAAAACACGCAGTATGGTAACTTCGGGAGGACTTGGGACGATGGGGTTTGGTCTGCCTGCCGCAATTGGAGCTAAAATAGGGGCGCCCGACCGTACCGTATGCCTGTTTGTAGGCGATGGCGGTATGCAGATGACGTTACAGGAACTGGGTACTATCATGCAGGAGAATCTGAACATCAAAATCATCATCCTGAACAACCATTTTTTAGGGATGGTACGCCAATGGCAGGAATTGTTTTTTAAGCAGCGTTATTCTTTTACCGAGATGAAAAATCCGGATTTTGTAGCGATAGCAAAAGCCTTTCAAATAGGGGCGCGCGAGGTGAAAGAAAGAGAAGCGCTTGATGATGCCGTCAACGAAATGCTCAACTATCCAGGGGCATTTCTGTTAGTAGCAGATGTAGAGAGAAGCGGCATCGTTTACCCGATGGTGCCTGTCGGCGGATGTATCACGCAAATGCTTTATTAATTATAAATTTTAAATTATCTTCGTATGAAAAAATTATATACTGTTATTATCTTTTCGGAAAACACGGTAGGGCTACTTAATCAGATAACAATCATCTTCACACGGCGACAGTTGAATATCGAAACGTTATCCGTCTCGCCGTCAGCCATTAAGGGCATTCATAAGTTTACAATCACCACATTTTCGGATGAAGATACGATGAAGAAGGTTGTCAGACAGATCGATAAACGCGTTGATATCCTGAAGTCGTACTTTAATACAGACGAGGGACTTGTATTTCAGGAGTTAGCGCTCTACAAAATCAGTACCGACCTGTTTATCCGGATGGAAGGGGTAGAAGATTTGATACGCAAATATAATGTTCGCGTGTTAGATATAAACGATACTGTTGTAGTACTCGAAAAAAGCGGTCATTACGATGAAACTCAATTGTTGTTTCAAGAATTGAGCGATAGTATTGGCGTTCTGCAGTTTATACGTTCCGGACGCATTGCTATTACTAAAAGTAAAGTGGAACGGCTGAGTGATATGTTAGCGGCTATGGAAAATAAGTTAGTAAGAAAAGTATGAATACATTTGAAAAAGTAGGAAGATATGATTTCATGACTGAATCGTATCTGCTTGATTTCAGAGGGCGCATCACCATTCCGATGATCGGGAATTATCTGATGCATGCCGCTTCAGACCATGCAACAAAGCGAGGTTTTGGTTTTAATGATATGACCCAAAAACATACGGCATGGGTACTTTCTCGGTTAGCCATAGAGGTAAACCGTTATCCCGAGATGTCGGAACCGGTGTCTTTATACACCTGGGTGGATGAGGTAGGGCGTCTTTTTACAAGCCGTTGTTTTGAGCTGACCGACAGCTCCGGCGCTTCTATCGTCTATGCGCGTTCGCTCTGGGCAGCGATTGATTTACAGACACGCCGACCTGCGCCTTTAGAGGTGGATGCGTTAAAAGCCTATGTTACAGATCGTCTATGTCCGATTGAAAAGCCTGGGAAGATTGCTACCATCGAAACCGAAGTAGATGCAGAAAGCGATACATACGGGGTGAAATATAGCGATTTGGATATCAATGGGCATTTTAATAGCATCAAATATATGGAACATTTCATAGATATGTTTGAATTAGATATGTTCAGAGAGAAAGAAATGAAGCGTTTTGAGATATCTTATTTGTCGGAAGGCAAGTATGGTATGCGGTTCATGTTGTATAAAAAAGAGTTGGAGACTGACAGGTTTGCTATGTCGATGTGCTACCAAGGTAAAGCAATCTGTAGAGCGACAGTTAGCTGGCGGTAATTATTATTTATGATTAAATGAAAACTATTATAAATTTAAATTCATGTAAAAAATGGCTAGTATTAATTTTGGCGGTGTTGACGAAAATGTAGTTACCCGCGATGAGTTTCCTTTAGAGAAGGCAAAGGAAGTGTTGAAAGATGAAGTCATCGCCGTTATCGGTTATGGGGTTCAAGGTCCGGGACAATCGCTCAATTTGAGTGATAACGGCTTCAAAGTGATTGTTGGCCAGGCTCCGGAGTTTACAAAAGAATGGAACAAGGCAAAAGCCGACGGATGGGTTGAGGGTGAGACGCTTTTCCCTATTGAAGTAGCAGTGCAAAAGGGCAGTATCATCCTGTTCCTGGTTTCCGACGCTGCTCAAATAGCTGTGTGGCCACGTATCAAACCGTTTCTGACGAAAGGTAAAGCCCTGTATTTTTCTCACGGGTTTGGTATTACCTACAAAGAACGAACAGGCATTATACCGCCTGCCGATATTGATGTGATATTAGTAGCTCCCAAAGGTTCGGGAACGACATTGCGTCGTATGTTCCTGCAAGGTAGAGGATTAAACTCGTCGTATGCTATTTTCCAGGATGCCACAGGCCGCGCTGAGGCGCGTGTTTTTGCACTGGGTATCGGTATTGGATCGGGATATTTATTTGAAACGACCTTCAAAAAAGAGGTGTATTCGGATTTAACAGGCGAGCGCGGCACGTTGATGGGCGCTATTCAAGGGATTTTATTGGCGCAATATACTGTGTTGCGCGAAAATGGTCATTCTCCTTCAGAAGCGTTCAACGAAACAGTAGAAGAATTGACGCAGTCGCTGATGCCTTTGTTTGCCGAAAATGGCATGGACTGGATGTATGCCAACTGTTCGACAACCGCGCAACGTGGCGCTTTGGATTGGATGGGCGAGTTTTACGATGCAACAAAACCTGTCTTTGAAAAACTGTATGTTGAAGTAGCTAACGGTAACGAGGCGCAACGTTCTATCAATTCGAATTCGCAACCCGATTACCGCGAAAAATTGGAAGTGGAGTTGGTAGCCTTACGACAGAGCGAAATGTGGCGTACAGGCGCCGTAGTACGTAAACTTCGTCCGGAAAGTAATTAAAAATAAAAAAAACATCATTTTTTTTTGCATATAATAATTATAATGATTTTCTTTGTGCCGAAAAATTAAACGCAAACATAGTTTCAATGTCGCATTGAGTTTTTATATATCTATAAATATAATCTTGTGAAAGATTTTTTGTTGATACTTTTTTAAAGTATTAGGTTTTTATTTAGGTGGTTTTTTTGTTATCTTAGGGTGGCGCTATCTGATGACAGAGCACGCCACTTGCTTTTTTACAGGGTTTTCTTTTTTTTTGAAAAAAAACAGTATTTTTGTAGCCCACTTTGGAACAAACATTAGTAACCTATTAATAAAAAAAGACATGAAAAAAATTTTTGTAGTTCTTATGCTCATTGCCGGCACGGCAATAAATTATGCGCAACAGGCTGACCAACAACAACAACAGCGCAATCGACAGGGACAGCAACAACAAGCATCGGCTGTCCAGCAGCAACAAGCTCCCCAACAACGACCCCCAAGTTGGAGGCCGGAAAGCACAGAATGGTACACGCCGGTTCCACCAAAAGTACAACCCGGCGCAGGTACTAAACCGCCTTCTGATGCAATTGTACTGTTTGATGGGACGGATTTATCAAAATGGGAATCGCAAAGACCTTCCGGCGAAAGTGGCAGATCGGGGTCGGCTCCATGGAAAGTTACCAACGGCGAGATGCGTATTGTCCCAGGTACAGGCGGTATTCAGACAAAAGAATATTTTGGCGACTGTCAATTGCATATTGAGTTTAAATCGCCCCCTGCCGAAAATCACAATGGCCAGAATCGTGGCAATAGCGGTATCTTTTTACAAAATACTTACGAGCTACAAGTGCTTGACGGAGACAACAATCGTACTTATGTGAACGGCATGGTAGGCAGTATCTACAAACAAAGCGCCCCGTTAGTGGATGCCTATACCAAGAACGGCGAATGGCAGATTTATGACATTTTTTGGAAAGCGCCTGTTTTCGACAGTAACGGATTGGTTTCGCCCGCGATGATCACAGTGACGCTGAATGGTATAGTAGTACAAAATAACCTCATTTTAAAGGGAGACACACCCTATACCGGATTGCCTAAATATACGCCCCACGGACGTCTGCCGTTATCTTTGCAGGATCATGGCACAGAAGTAGCCTTCCGGAATATCTGGATTAGAAACCTGTAGTTCTCTCGTAAACTGTAGTGTTAAATATTATTACAAAATGATTATATTGTGTAATTATAGAAACTTCAAGGTTCTTAAATTGTTTATATGCAATGTATTATTGTTTATGTTCGCGGGTTGGAGTTCATCTAAAGATAATGTTGTTCCTTTGCGCATTTCCAAACAACTGAAAGTTCCTTCGGTCGTGGATACAGACGCTTGGGACATTGTAAGCCGGATTGAGGCCTGGAACCCTGCCGAAACGGCCATCATTATTTGCGATATGTGGGATAAACACTGGTGTGACGATGCTTCAGCGCGGGTGGCAGAGATAGCGCCCGAAATGAACAGAGTGATTGCTATCGCCCGCGAGAAAGGGGTGAAAATTGTTCATGCTCCAAGCGACTGTATGGGTTATTATGCCCAATATCCAGGACGGAAAGAGGCAATGAAGTATAAAAATGATAAAATCGCTGCGTTAGCTGATGGTCGCAAACTGCCCACAGAAGTACAAGCACCATGGCCGGTGGATCAATCGGATGAAGGTTGTGAGAACGTTGATTGCAAGCCGCACCGCGCATGGACAAAACAAATTGACGCCTTAACTATTACCGACCAGGATTTGATCAGCGATTCCGGCGCCGAAATAGGGGCTTATTTAAAGAAAAAAGGCGTTAAAAATGTGATACTGATGGGCGTTCACACAAACATGTGCGTCATTGGCCGTTCGTTTGGACTTCGCGCCTTGGTGCGGATGGGCATGAATGTGGTGTTGATGCGCGACATGACCGACCTGATGTATAACAGCAAGATGCCCCCCTTTGTCAATCATTTCACTGGTCTTGACCTGATTGTCGATTATATCGAGACGTATGTCTGCCCGTCTATTGTTTCCACCGATTTTACAGGGAAGAAACAATTCCGATTCAAAGGCGACGTAAGGCCACGTATCGCCTTCGTGACAGCCGAAAGTGAATATCGCGCCAACCAGCGATTGCCCGAATTTGCCCGCGAACTCGCTTTGAAACATAATCTTCACGGCGATTTTGCCTTGGGCATTCCTATCATGGCGGAGGCTGCCAAAGATGCCAAACCGGATGTGAAAGAAGCATACGCCGCTTATGGGATGCCTATCGACAATCAAGGTAAGATAACGCTACCTCCAACACGTCATAATATTGAAAACCTTCAGATTCTCGAAGATGCTAACCTGGCGGTGTTTTTTGTCCGACGCAGGGCTTTAGAACCCGAAAAAATGGACATGATTAGGAAGTATATCGCCAGCGGACGACCAGCGCTTTGTATTCGTACAGCATCACATGCCTTCGACGCCAATCGTAATGTGCCCCGCGAAGGGGGCAGTTTAGAAACCGTTCGGAGTGGCGCATCGGATTTTTTAGACCAATGGAGAGATTTTGACAAAGAGGTTTTGGGAGGTAATTATCAAGGTCATTATGGTCATCTGAATACCGGTACCGATGTGTTCGTTGTGCCAGGCATGGAAGGACATCCGCTGTTGAAAGGCGTTGAGCCGAAATTCAACAGCCTCAATTGGCTGTATAAAAACCGCCCCTTGCGTTCCGACAACATTCAGGTGTTGCTCTTAGGGAGTAATCCCGATGTGCCCGACGAACCGGTTCTGTGGATCAACAACAATGTGATATATACTTCACTTGGACATTGGGACGATTGGAAAATTGAAAATTTCCAAAACCTGATGTTGAATGCAGTAGAATATCTTTTAAAATAATTACGAACCGAAAGTCTTTTTCGGAACGGAAAAAATTACAAATTACAAATCATTATTTAAATGTTCAGACGTGATTTTATTAAGAAAAGTATTGCGGGATCGGCGGGTTTAGCCTTGGTTTCATCCTTCACATCCCCCCTGTCGGGGGAGGTTAGGAGGGCTAACGACAGGATCGTCCTCGCGCTTATCGGCACAGGTGGCAGGGGCATGGAAACCATTGTCGGCTGTTGTAAAAACAATGAAAATGTGATCGTTAAAACAGTCTGCGACGTTAACAGTTCAAAGTTGTCCAAAGCAGTTGCTGCAATAGAAAAAGAGTTTGGCTATCGACCAGCGAGGACTGCAAATATGAAAGAAATATTTGACGACAAGGATGTGGATGCCGTGTGGATATCGACGCCCGAACACTGGCACGCTTTGGCTACCGTTTGGGCGTGTCAGGCCGGCAAAGATGTGTATGTAGAGAAAAATCCTACTGTCAACATCTGGGAAGGCCGGAAGATGGTTGAGGCAGCCAATAAATACAACCGCATCGTGCAGGTGGGTTTCCAGAACCGAAGCGCTCCGTATGGATTTTCGGCGCGCGAATATATCCAAAATGGGAAACTTGGAAAGATCGTGACCGTCAAATGTTATAATATGCTTGGCGGCGGTAAATGGACAGAACCCCCCGAAGCGCCTGTTCCTGCATGGCTTGACTGGGATAAATGGCAAGGCCCAGCCCCAGCGAGAAAGTATAATCCCGGCGTCGTCACAGAAAATGGACGTGGCGACTGGGGTTGCTACTGGGCATACAGCGGCGGTGGGCTGGCTGATGACGCCTCGCATGTGATCGACTTGGCGCGGTTGGTCATCGGCGACCCGCCACACCCAAAATCCGTCTATGGATGGGGTGGCAACCATATTTTTGACGGTAAGCGCGAAACTCCAGAATACCAGTCTATCATGTATGATTTCGGCAACTTCACGCTGTCGTGCGACAATGCTTATGCCACCAACTATATGACTAAGACCCCTAACAACATACGGATGGATAAGTCCCTTTTTCCTAATTGGCGCAACAATGCTACACGGACAGAAATATACGGTACACAAGGTATGATGTATTTGGGACGACATGGCGGCGGGTGGCAGGTCTTAGGGCCAAACAATGAAATTGTCGCCCAGGATGGCGGCATGTTCCCCGACAAAGAGCATCAGATTGACTTCATTCAAGCGCTTCGGACCCGTAAGAAACCCAATGGCGATGTAGAAGAGTGTCATCGTAGCGCCACGCTTATCCATCTTGGTAATATCGCCTACCGCGTAGGCAATAAACAACTCCTGTTCGACAGCCAAACCGAAAAGATTCTCAACGACGAAAATGCCAACATCCTCGCCCGGGGTGCCTACCGTCCAGGTTACGTGATACCCGAAAGTGTTTAATCAGTGAAAATCTGTACAACCTGTGTTATCTGTATGCAAAAAAAATCATTATGTTACAACTTGGTAAATCGGATATTTTCATTTCGCCACTAATAGTCGGTAGCTGGCCTTTCGGAGGGGGCG
>Ga0082212_10004421_pt1 | contig 19499 bp, 13 predicted proteins | sample TergutNt197P3_FD_71548 | JGI IMG/M metagenome (GOLD analysis project Ga0082212, IMG submission 71548) | Neocapritermes taracua P3 segment gut microbial communities from Petit-Saut dam, French Guiana - Nt197 P3 | ecosystem: Host-associated > Arthropoda: Insects > Digestive system > Gut ... | reverse complement strand
GTCGATGTCTCCGACCGAACTGCTTCATTCTAATTCTTACTGCCAACGCTCTTTCTCCTGACTTTACCTTACAAAAGCCCCAGCATTCTACCGGAATTTGCACCATTGTCAAGGCGATAGAAAGGGCTCGCACTCGATAGCCCAGTCCGTTAACAAGTTTGTTAAAAAGTCTCGACAGGTAGGATGCCGACCGCCGGGCGGCATCGTGCGGTACTCCATACTGGTTTGTTTTAGAGGGTTTTCCCGCGCCTGTCGGCTACCGCCGACGCACTCGCCCGGCGGTCGAGTACAGACCTTGGAACTTGTTAACGGTCTGTACTTGTGCATTGCCTTCCAAAATCAAGTCTTGATTTTTTCCCACTTTTTTGCTAACCTTACAGCCAGTTTCCTTTTAGGCAATGTTGCCGATGAACGTCCCTAATTCGCTTACCCTTCTACGTATCTTTTTTGCGATCATCGTTTTCACACTGATTGGGTTGCAACGCTACGATTTTGCCCTACTTTTCTTCCTATTGGCATCCGCAACGGACGCACTAGACGGTTGGTGGGCTCGACGATTCAAGCAAATCACCATTTTGGGGCGAATTATGGACCCCTTTGCCGATAAATTTTTGATTTGTGGAGCGTTTATTTTTCTCGTTGCCATTCCCGAAATGACCAGCGACAAAGCAGACTATCCCGCTTGGCTCATGTTGCAGCCGTGGATGGTGGTCGTCATCATTGGTCGGGAATTGCTCGTAACCTCACTCCGGGCTTTCATCGAAAGCAGCGGCGGTGATTTTTCCGCAAAGTGGCTCGGAAAATTGAAAATGGTGTTACAGTGCGCCGCCATTATTCTTGCTCTGCTTTACCTTGCTGGAGGAGCAGAGTGGAACATTGCCTCTTCTTCCGATGGGCAGGAATTGCTCGTACAAGAATTTTACCGTCCTGAGATAACGGCACAAAAAACAACCATTCTGGCACAAGGGCTCGACCACGTTTTCGGAACACGAACGTGGCGAACGACGGTTTTTTTCACCATGTTGAGTGCGTTTTGGTTGACCTTTGGCGTAACGTTGTTGTCGGGGCTTGACTACTGCATCCATGCGACCAAGATGATCCGAAAACAACAGGAAAGGCTGGTTGAAATCTATGGTTGACCTCGAATGCAAGCCGGAAGTGATTCTTTATACGGACGGTGCCTGTAAAGGGAATCCGGGACCCGGCGGCTGGGCGTTTGTGTTGCACCATCCCAAAAGCGGCAAAACACTCGAACGGTTCGGCGGCGAACCCGATACCACCAACAACCAAATGGAATTACTTGCCGTCATCGAGGGGTTGAAAACGTTGAGCAAGTCGAGTTGCGTGAAAATTGTCAGCGATTCCAAATATGTGTTGCAGGGACTGGAAGAGTGGATGCCGAAATGGAAAAAAAACGGGTGGCGGCGCAAAGAAGGCAAATCGTTCAAACCTGTGAAAAATGTTGATCTTTGGAAGGAGTTAGACCAACTGGCATCGTTGCATGAGTTGACGTTTCAGCATGTATTGGGACATTCGGGGCATCCTTTCAACGAACGGTGCGACGAACTCGCAAGTCTGGCAGCATCGGAAAACCAATGCATTTCCTAAAAATCAAGATCGACTTCTCCCCGTTGTTGGTCCTTGGGCGGGGCGATTTTGACGATTCGCCCTTTGACGGAAACGCGACCTTGTGCGAGCAGTTCTATCGCTTCGGGATACGCTTGGCACTCGGCGGCAAAGACCCTGTCGTTCAAAGAGTTAGGGGTGTCTTCTTCATAGACATCAACTGCCTTTTGCAAAATTATTGGACCCGTATCATACCCTTGATCGACAAAATGGACGGTACAACCTGAAATTTTCACGCCGTACTCCAATGCCTTGGAATGGACAATGTTGCCGTAATATCCTTTTCCGCAAAACGAGGGTATCAATGACGGATGAATGTTCAAAACTCTCCCTTCAAAATCCTTGGGAATGTCAAGGCGACGAAGATAACCTGCCAGCACAACGTAGTCGGCTTGTGCTGCCCGGCAAACGCTAAAATTGGCTTCGCTGAACTCGTCCAGAGTTTCGTAATGGCAACGTTCGATAATTTCAATAGGAATCGATTCTTCTTCGGCATACTGCAATCCTACGACATTGGCAACGCTTGAAACAACAACAACGATTTTGGCGGAAAGTTGTTCTGCACGAATTCGGTCGATGAAATTTTTCAACGTTCTGCCAGTCCCAGAAATGAAAACTGCAAGGCGAAGTTCTTTAGTCATGACGAAGTTCAAACGATCAAAGGCAACACGCTCCCATTGTACTCTGATTTGTGTCAAGAAACAAGATGAGGCATAAAAAACGAATATCGCAGGCAGTCCGTTAACAAGTTTGTTAAAAAAGTCGCGACAGATAGGCAGCCGACCTCCGGGCGGCGACCTACCTATTCGCAAACTTGCAGGTTACGTGCGACAAGAGCAGATGTGCAAGATTACATTTTTTGGATTTTTTCTGACCAAATTTCGTTGAGAACGATGGGGGGTTACTTCAAATTTTCTGTAAGTTCGCTATCTTGATTCGGAAAGATTGGACGCATTAGCCTACCTGATAAACTCATGACAACCGTAGCGATTCTCGGAGCAACCGGTTACACTGCCGTTGAACTCATTAAAATTTTGCTTCGGCATCCACAGGCAAAAATTACGGCACTGACCAGCCGGGAGGAAAAACGACCGGTTTGTGCCATACATCAATCTCTGGCAGGTCGGCTCGATCTCCCGCTTGAAAACCTCACGCCGCAAGAAATTGCCCACCGTGCCGAGTGCGTCTTTTGCTGCCTGCCGCACACAGCGTCGGCAAAAGTCGTTCCCGAACTGTTGCAACATGGAGCGAAAGCCATTGATCTCGGTGCCGATTATCGTCTCGATACGACCGAAGCCTTTGAAACCTGGTACGGCGAAAAACATCCTGACCCGGCAAGACTCGGCAAGGTGCCCTACGGATTGCCGGAACTCTTTCGGGATCAAATTCTCGGTGCCGACTTGGTTGCCAATCCCGGCTGCTATCCGACTTCCGCCATCTTGCCGCTCGCACCGCTCCTTCAATCTGGCTGGATCGAGCCGACCGACATTATCATCGACTCCAAGAGCGGCGTATCGGGGGCAGGCAGGACTCCGAAGCAAACGACGCTCTACCCGGAGTGCAACGAAAGCATTGCGGCTTATGGAATCGGAACACACCGTCACGCCCCTGAAATCGAGCAGATTCTTGCGAAGGGAAGCGGACAGTCCGTCAACATCATTTTTACCCCTCACTTAACGCCGATGGATCGCGGCATTTTGTCTGTGGCGTATTGCAAACCGAAAAAACCGGCAAATCAAGATGAACTCTTGACGGTGTTGCGGGAATTCTATCGAAATGAACCCTTTGTTCAAGTCGTGGATCATCTTCCGGCAACGAAAGATGTATCGGGAACGAATTTTGTCCACATCACGGTCAGGGTAACGGGGGGGCGAGTGTTAACGCTCTCCGTTTTGGATAATTTGGTCAAGGGTGCCTCTGGGGCTGCGGTGCAGAATTTTAATCTGATGTTCGGCTATCCTGAAACAATGGCATTATTGTAAGGTCGCCGAGCGGCGACGCACTCGCCCGGCGGTCGAGTGCCTACCTGTCATTGCGCAATTCCGTTATTAACCTGTGAAGACACGTCAGAAAACGTCAGCAAAAGTGATGACATGTGTCAGGAGTTACGTCCCAGTAAAAAACGAAAAGATTTGTCCTTCCTTTTTTTTTGAAAAATCGTTAGACTCACGCCGTCATGGCAGAGCAAGATGGGGATAAAAAACATGATCCAACACCACACAAGTTGGAGGAAGCGCGCAAAAAGGGGCAAGTCGCCAAAAGTCAGGACTTGGCGGCATCCCTCGTTCTCCTCATCGCCATCATTCTGCTCTTCACAATGGGCAAGGTCATTGTTGACGATGTGTATCTGTATGCCCACAAAATGTTGAGCGAACCGCAACTCTTCACTCCCGAAGATTTAGAACCCGGCGGTTTGCAGCAATCGGCAGTTTCGTTGTTTTCCGAAACCGTTACGTTGTTTTTGAACTACAAAAAATTGAATTCGCTCTTCTACTTTTTCCTCCTGCTGATGTTCATCGCCGTCATTGCCAACGTCGCTCAAATCGGCTTTCATTGGCTGCCCGATAAACTCGGATTCGATTTTACCCGGCTTGATCCCATCAAGGGATTCGGTCGGATTTTTTCGATGCAAAGCGTCGTTCGGCTCCTAATGGGCATCGGCAAAATCATCATTTGTGCAGTGGTCGCTTGGTATGCCGTTGAAGCCAGTTTTGGCGAAATTTTGGACTTATCCGAAAACGAAACGCAACAGATTGCGTCGTTTCTCGTTTGGATTCTGCTGATGATCGCACTGAAAGTTGCCGTTGCTTTGGTGATCATTGCCCTCATCGACTTGATGTATCAGCGTTGGAAGCACATGCAGGACTTGCGGATGACCGATCAGGAGATTCGGGACGAAATGAAAAACATGATCGGCGATCCGCAGATTATAAGCAAGCGGCGGCAGTTGCAACGGGAAATGGCAACCAAGCAGCGCACGCAGGGTACGTCGGAAGCGGATGTCGTCGTTACAAACCCGACGCACTTTGCGGTGGCAATCAAATTCGATGCCCGAACGATGGATGCTCCTGTTGTCGTTGCCAAAGGATCGGACTTTTTTGCGTTTCAAATCCGCAACATTGCGGCGGAGCATGGAATCCGCATTGTCGAGCAGAAAGAACTTGCCAGAGCGTTGTTTGCACGAGTCGAGATTGGACAGAGAATTTACAACAATGTAACACCTGAGCATGTAAAAATGTTGGGTGAAGTGCTCCACTATGTTTACGCCATGGCGGGGCGTGATTTCGTCGGCGAAATCGACTACCGTCAGCGAACCAAACGCCGTGCCGGATAGTCATGCCCAACACGTTGCCAATTCCGTATCGACGACCAGCGGCACACGGAGCGGCTGATCCAAGACCATCGTTTCGACGACGTATGCCGAAAGTTTTGCGGAGTCCTCTTGCGTAACCTCGAAAACGAGTTCGTCATGAATCTGCATCAACAAATTCGCCCTAAATTGATTCAGCGGCATGAGTTTTACCATTGCTTGTTTCATCAAATCGGCGGCGGTTCCTTGGATAACCGTATTGATTGCCATCCGCTCTGCTGCATTTAAGTTGCCCGTTCGGACCGGTCGAATTGTTCCTGGCGCAAAGTACCGGCGGCGACCGAAAAGCGTGGTAACATAGCCTTTTTCGAGGCACTTGTCCAAAATTGATTCGAGATAGTGCCGAATGCTCGAATACGTTGCAAAATATCCATCGATAAACTTTTGGGCTTCCTTTTGGTCGATGCCGAGTTGCTTGGACAATCCAAAAGCCGACTGTCCATAAATCACACCGAAGTTGACCGCCTTTGCCGTGCGGCGCATATCCGAATCGACCTCTTCCGGTTTTACTTCAAAGACTTCGCAGGCGACCCGGGTGTGAATATCTTCATTGTTTTGAAATGCTTCACAAAGACTTGCATCGCCGGAAAAGTGTGCCAGCACACGGAGTTCAATCTGCGAATAGTCGCACGACAGGAGCAGATCGAATCCCTTTCCCGGTATGAATGCCGAGCGGATTTCCTGACCTTCTGCGGAGCGGACAGGAATGTTTTGCAGATTTGGATTGCTCGAACTCAATCTGCCGGTTGCCGTTACCACTTGATTGAACGAACTGTGAATTCTTCCCGTGTGCGGATGGATCAATTCCGGCAACGCATCAATGTAGGTTCCCCGAAGTTTTGCCCAGTGGCGATGCTGGATCACCTTTGCCGGTATCGGATGTTCTTTTTCCAACTCTTCCAGCACTTCAATATCGGTGCTCTGTTTTTTGACTCGTTTCAAACCGAGTTCATCGAACAACACGGCTGCCAACTGCTTCGGCGAGGCAATGTTGAAAGAATGTCCTGCCAGTTCGTAGATTTCCTTTTCGAGGATTTCCTGCTTTTCGGCAAAGCGTTTGCCCAGTGCGTACAATACTTTGGGATCGACGGTTACGCCTGTAAATTCCATCTCAGTCAGCACAGAGAGCAACGGCAGTTCGATTTTGTAAAATAATCGACTGATGTCAGAGTCGTGTGCTGGCGTGTGAGTATTGCTCAAATTCATCAATGTTTTCCTTGCTCACGCTTCATCGGCAGGCGTATATGCCCGCCGCTCTTTTTCCATCATTTTCCTGCCCGGAATGCACCGAGCGGCAATCCCGCCTCGTTCACAACGTTCGGTTGCGCTGCTTGATCCCAAGCAAAACGAACCGCAATCGGTTGCGGTACATCGGGACTCGTCAACTGAATAGTTGTCCCCTCAATTTTGGCATCGGCTTTGTGATACACGCCGTCCGCACCGGCAATTTCAAACCATTCAGGAGCCTTGCCGTCACGGGTCGAGAGCGTTTTTGCATTTTTGAAACTTACCGCACGCGTTCCTCCGCTGCTCGACAATGTTGCGAATTCCGGCGAAGCGGCAACGATTTCGCTCTTGCCGTAGGTTCGGCTCAATGCCAGCAGAGCAAGACGTTCGGCAACCGGTTTTTTGCGCAGCGGATGAATGTCCCGAATGTTCTCGACCAAATCGTTGATCACCGCCTGCCCTGTCAGCGGTATTGCCTTTTCAATCGAAGACTGCGCTTCCCAAATTTCCGGCAATGCCGTTGCCGGTTGATTGCCGTAAATGAACGGAGCCAGTTGCACATAGTAAAAACCGAGGTCGGGATTGTTAAAAATGGTTCGCCAGCCTTGAATCAGTGCCTTCATTTTTTCGGCATACAACATGCCTTCTCCCATGTTTGATTCTCCCTGATACCAAATCGCTCCCTTCAAGGCAAAGGGAACGAGCGGATGGATCATCGCATTGTAAAGCACCGTCGGTTGTTGCACATTCGAGTAGGGAACCAGTTGATCGGGAAACTTCGGCGGAGCCGCAAGGCGGCCGGTGGTGCCCTTGCTGAACTCGTCAAGCCAAGCCCGTTGTTCCCGAATGGTTCGATCCACAAGTTCTCTGTACGCTGCCGACTGCGGATTGCGGACTTCAATGTCATCGGCAATGTTTTTCAATGCGGAAACGCCTTGAAAGCCCACCGGCGGAATCCACGGCTCAATTCGTGTGCCTCCCCAAGAGGAATTGATGATTCCAATCGGCACGCCCAGTTCCGCCTGCAATTTTCTGCCAAAATGGAGAGCAACGGCAGAAAACTTCGGAACCGCTTCGGCACTCGCCGGCTTCCACGAAGCGTCGAGTATCAATTTCTCTTGCGGATCGGCATTGAACGTTTTGCGAACGTGAAAGAGCCGAAGGTTCGGATTATCGACAGTTTTCAGCAGTTCCTCGTATTCTTCCTTGCTTGCCATCGTCATCGTCCATTCCATATTGGACTGCCCGGAGCAGAGCCAAACGTCGCCGACAAGAACGTTGGTGAGTTTGATTTCGTTCTTGCCTTTGACAGTCAGCGTTGCCTCCTCAGCGGGTTGGAGCGGTTGGAGTTGTACTGACCATCTTCCGTTGGCATCGGCAGTGGTAGAAACGGTTTGGTTGGCAAAGGAGACCGTAACTTTTTCTCCGGGTTCTGCCCAGCCCCAGACGGGAACGGGCATGTCTCGTTGCAAGACCATGTTGTTGTCGAAAATTTCCGGCAATCGAACATCGGCTCGAGCGGCAGCGGTCAGGCACAGCAGTACGGCGACACAGAAAAGGGAGGCAAGGAATCGAATTTTCATGGATTTTTCAATGTGGGAGGGAAACGTTCCCTGCATTGTAACATGTTTTTAGCGATTCTGTTACCCATCTTGAAAAATGTTAGACCATTTGTTAGACTGTCCGTATCCTAACTCAATCGAACACTCCAATTTTCCCCTATGACAACAACTGATAAACGCCGTGCTGGTTTTACATTGATGGAAATCCTAATTGTCGTTGCCATCATTATGGCTCTCGCTGCATTTCTGTTGCCGACCGTGTTCAGCGCAAAGCGAAAATTCAACGAAAATCAAGCAAAACTCCAAATAGACCGGCTTGAAACGCTTCTTCTACAATATGACGTTCAAGAACGCGGATACCCGACAAACGAACAGGGACTCTATGCTCTCCTGTTCATTCCCGACAACGTGGGCGGTTATCAGCAACCCGGTATGGGACAGCCCGATCCGATGGGGATAGATCAAAGCCAGCAGTTCGACAATAGCATGTTCGGCGGAGGCGGAGGAATCGGACCTACCGACCCCATGAACCAGCAGGGTCTGCAAAACCCGATGGACATGAACAGCGGATTCCCAACAATGCCCGGTCAGCAGATGACCGATCAGATGTCACCGGATGGAACGATGATGGGGGGAACTGCCTGGAACCAGCCGGTGTACAATCCGCAACTTTACATGCAACAGCGAAAGCGTTCGGCTCCTTATGCCAGCGATGTCAAGGAGTTGATTGACCCCTGGAAGTCCCAGTATCGGTACGACAATTCGCGTGATCAGTATGGACTCAACCCCTATACCGGCGAGGATAAACCAGCGATATGGTCGGCGGGATACGACAAAATAGATGGCACGGATGACGACATTCGGAACTGGATTCCCAACGAAGCGGCACAGAAACGCCAAGAACACATGCAACGATTACAGATGCAGCAGCAACAGATGGGCGGGATGATGATGGACAACAGCATGTTTGGCGGTGGCGGAGGTGTTGGACCGAGTATGATGCCCAATCAGGGTATGCCGACGATGCCCAATCAGGGTATGCCGACGATGCCCAATCAGGGTATGCCGACGATGCCTAATCAAGGTATGCCGACGATGCCTAATCAAGGTATGCCGACAATGCCCAATCAGGGTATGCCGACGATGCCTAATCAAGGTATGCCGACAATGCCCAATCAAGGTATGCCGACGATGCCTAATCAGGGTATGCCGACAATGCCTAATCAAGGTATGTAATCGGCGGTGGTAAAATAATGTCCAGAGCAACTCCGGTATGCGTTAGTTTATGGTTAACCCATTCACTTTTAGTTCAACGCTGCGTGTCTCAATGTTGTACCGGATCGACTCTGCCGATTGTTGCGATGGTTGTCCATTCACCGTCGTATGAATGGTTACTTTGCTGTTCATATCCACAAGACTTTTTGCCTGATTGTATTTGATTGTTTGCGCCTTTCCGTAATGAAATACACCGCTTCCCTCGATGACAGCGGGACCCGATGCCGTCAGTTCCATGAAACTCTGCGACGGATTCGCTGGGTTGGGTACTTCTTCAACCAGCAAACGTTTGCAATCCAACGTGTATCCCCTCTGTCGTGCGGCATTCAAATTTTCTCTCCCGATCCGATCTTCCCATGAAGCCGCCGGACAATATGCCACATCCACATTTCTGCCTCGAATTTCTACCTTTTTGTTATTGTCCAAGAGCGTTCCCTCCATCTCGTCCTGAAACCAAACACCCAGAAAATTCAGTGTTTCCCCGCCGTTTCGATTGCTCGGATTACCGGCTGCCTTATCAAAACCTTGTCCAGTTCCCAGAAAGACCGAATTCAATTCGCCGGGACCTTCCGCTCTAAAATAGTTATTTTCCACTTCGTACTGCAATTTTGCAACTTTGACTTCGTCTATTGACTTTTGCTTTCCTTGAGCATCAAGTTTCCGATCACGAACGACTACATCATGGACACACAAAATGCACTCCGCTTTGGGTTCCACCGTGGATTGGTCGTAAAAGAACATGATCTTCCGGTTGAGCGTTAGTTGCATTTCGTTGCACCACAACGATTGCGTTTGATGGACGGCTCTCACGCGATTGCCGTTAATATCCGGTACGCCGATAAATTGGAGCACCCGACCGTCGCATTTCATCTCCCGATTCCACTCGACCAGCAATTTATTGTCGTTGGAATTGCTCGCTGGAATGCCCGGCGTTTTGATTTGACCGGTATCGGCAATGAGCCGACCTGCTCCCGGTGTCCAGAACATGTTGTCCGCTTTGGAAATGTTGAGTTCTCTGGAATAGAGTTCGATTCCTTTCCCTTTGAACAGGGGATCGCGGCTGTTCGCTTGTCCCGTGATGTTGATCTGCGTTGTCAAATCAGCAGGACCCCAAATCGTTACCGTATCGCCGATGATTTCAACTGCCGTGTTAGGAACGGTGCCCGCAACGTTTTCTTTGAGCCGAACGTTTCCTTCAAAAGCAATGATTTCTGCGGTTGATTGCCCGTTTTGAACGACGACCTGCATTCTCATCAAGTCTCCGGTCATATCGAATTTCCCGCCGTCTGGCGAGGACTTGATTCCCAGCAGATTTTGCGTTTCCACGGAGCCTTTCGGTGCCGCCGGTTGCGGATTCGGACTGCGGTTGCCGTAATTTGGGGCGGCAATCGGAGCGGCGGGAGGCGTATAGAGCGGCATCGGCTGCATCGTTTGCGGTGTGAGCGGCTGTAAATACTGGACTTGGCGAATCGGTTGTTCGGCAGCCGCCATGCCTGGCAGGGTGGGCGGTTTTTCCAACAACATCTGCGGCATCCAAAGGGAATGGAGAATCTTGCCGTCGTTCGTTTTATTCGTAAAGAAAATGTTGAGTTGTTTCACCCGGCAAGTGCCGGAGTCCGTCTCAAACAAAACGTTATCCTTCACGATGGCGTGATCCAACACCAAATTGCTTTTTTGACCTCCAAGTTGAGTGTTTGGCGTAGCCGTTCCCGTCGGAACAAAATCGCAGCAAAGTTCGAGCATTTCCGCCGTCATGGTCCCGAATCCGGTCATTTTGGCGGTAATTCCCTTGTCCAGTTTCAGAACGATTTTATCCTGCCTGACGGGGTGCGGCTCCATTTGCATTTCGTTCCACGTCAGGAAAATATCTTTTGCTGCCATTCCTTCGCCGACTTTGCCGACCATGCTCCCTTTCCCCTCTGCGGCAAATTTTCCGAACGCCCCATCTTGCCCGAGAGTGTACTGCACACAATGTCCGCTCCGAATGGTGTACTGGTCGGCAACGATCATTTCTACGAACGGCGATGCTCCTGCTTCTTTCCGCGTGGAAAGCGAGAGCATATTTTGCCGCAAATCGTAATAAATTTCATCGCCGACGAGCGCAATGTCGTTGCTTTGTTTGACCGAAAGACGTGCTGGTATTGCCGGTTGACCATTTTGACCGGCTTTGCCTTGGGCAACAAAAATTGCCGGTTCGAACCGGTCAGGCTGTGCGGCAACGCCGATGGTTCCTTCGGGATTGACCGGTTTTAAGGTCAGATGCACCGTTTCGGCGTTCAGTTTATCGACGGTCTTGTCGGGATTGTTGCGCGTCATCTCGACATCTTGGTGGAAACTTGCAGTCCAACCTTGTTCAGCCGAATTGGCAGCAAACAAAAAATTTCCCCGACACAGAACATCAACTGTTGTAACATTCTGTTCTTCTGGAAAAACAAGCCGAAGCGATTTGAGTTTTTGAAATCGGGCACTGTTCAACTCGCTGACTGTTTGCGTTGGCGACAGATCGGACTGGGCAATGTGTAGCGTGAGCCCAGTCCCTGCTCCGTGATGAAGACCAAATGAGAATCGAACATCACGCAGTGTTTCAATTCGGGTGAGACGAGGGTCTTCTGTGATTTCAATGTTTTCGGTTTCCAGATAAAAATCGTCTAACTTACCAGAGTTTTCCACCTTGCTCTGGACGGTCACTTTTCCCCAGAGGCGCACCGTTTCGATTTTCGGCAACGGCATCTTGCTGATGTCGAAATCTCTATCGAATTCTATTTCTGTCGAATCCGGCGTTCGGATCACAACGGACTGCTGAATCTTGTGTTGAAGTGCATCGTCGTTGTGATACTCTTGGAGATCGCTGGGGAGCATCAAAATTGTGCATGGTTTTAGGCGAAGCATTTTGCCGTCGATTTCGTTTTGACCGAAAAGGACAATGGTTTGTCCAAATTGCAAGAGTTGGATTTCTTGATTAAGATCACGTTCCCAGCCTCCTTCGGGAAGGAGTTCGATAAAGGGTTCAATTTCATCACGAATAGGGTTGTTGAGAGCAAAAATATCAGGCGGCCGGTTGTTGCTGACAGGATTCGGTAAAACAAGGGGGACGAGTGCCCAACCGTACACTAGGTACAGAGCGAAAACAAGAAAAAAACTGATTAGAGTCGCTTTGGTACGCATCAAGCGGTATGGTACGAATTTTCAGCGACGTTGACAAGGGCAATTATACTGATACGTATTTTCCCGGCAAACAGCCGGGCTGTTGGACCAGTGAGGAGAATTTTTCAAGAATTGCCAATGGGGCATATCGGTATGGAAACTGGTATGTCAATATTGGGGGAATGGCATAGAAAATTGACAGAATCCTTCAACTTTCACCGCAACTTTTCTTTGTATGTTTTAAGAATCGCTTGTTTTATAGCATAAGATGATTTTTTTGGACTTGTAATCCGTGATGGAATTGAGTATAGTTTTCAAAAGCATCTCGGTTGAAGGGAAAAAAGCGAATGGCTGTTGTGGTAAATAATCATTCTACCGACTCCAGGGCAGAGATGCCTTTTCAAAAGAAAAAATCACCCACTTTTCATAGTGGAGAACCCATTTTGTTTCCGTTTCACCATTTTTCAAACGAAAGGTTTTTCATGCAAAAATTACTTGTCGTCACTTCCATTCTCGCACTTCTGACCTCTGTACCAACAGTACAGGCACAGGGGTTACATCCATTGGGCGAACCTAATGTCGAACTGGCAAAACTGTGGTGGCCCGAACAGCGCAGCGTTTGGACACCCATCAGTTGGAAAGACCACTATTTCAAATTCAACGTACTTTATAACGGAATCTTGATATGCCAACCGGCACCGGAACTGCGTCATGGAGCGGCACCGTGGAGAGGACACGATTTCATGTTGACTTTTCGTGCCTCTGCCGATGGGCTTCCGAGCCCTTTCCCGGAAATGCCCCTTGCGACATGGAAAATTGATAGCGGGGAAGGCATCCAGGGTTGGACGGTAGGGCATGAAACACCCGTGCTGTGGACGGAGTACCGTAGCCAAGCCGGAATTGTCCTTAAATCGGAAATGTTCGCCCATATTACAAGTAGTGAAGATGTTGTTACAGCCCTCGAACCACACTATGCATGGATCAGGCTTTCGGTGGCACATGTGGATCGAAATCTCCGTCCCGAATCGTTTCTGATGTCGGTACAACTTACCCGATACCACATTGGAATGACCGATTATGGTTATCTTGTAGGGATGAACGTCAATCCCGGTCTGGCACCGTATCCCAAAAGATTGACTTCAGAAGCCTATTCCGATGCTGGGCTTACAGGTTATCGGATCGTCGAACCGGACAATAAGATTCGGATGGTCGTATTGCCTGCCGAAGAAGGTCGTGTTTCTTTCGATGAGATGTCCGCAGGAATTTATAACCTGAAGGTTACATTCAAAGGCGTTGTCGGTGATCACGTCGATCTTCTTGTGCCGATGCTTCCACAACCGCGCGAAAAGATCGACCAGGAACTGACGCTGAGTTATGAGGGAGCATTGACCAAGAGCGACCGGTACTGGAGCCGCAAACCGGAGACTGCCGCCACGTTCCATGTTCCTGAAAAATTTGTCAACGAAGCCATCGAAAAGCAAATTAAATTCGCGTCTGCCACCGCCGAAATGAATTTTGAAACCAAAGAATACACGTATACTACCGCCGCATTGGGTTACGACGCGCTTTGGGCGACACCCACTTCGATGGTGAGCCACATGTTTATCGACCAGATGGGATATTTCGACATGACAAAGAGGTATTCGGAGATGTTTTACAAAAATCAGGGGACGGTGAAGGCACCGGGTAGTGCATATCAACTTCATCCCGGATATTTTAGTACGCCAAAGAGATTCACGTCGGTTGACTGGTTGACCGATCATGGCGCAGTAATGCAGCAATTAGCAACACACGCTCTTCTGACGGGCGACAAGGAATTCATTAACCATTGGACGGAACCACTTGAAAAGGCGTGCGATTTTATCATGGAGTACGCGGAGGCAACAGGTCACGGAGGCATAGAAGGGTTGCTTCCTGCTGCTGTAGCGACGGATGAAAGTATTCCGGTGCAAGCGATTTGGAATTTTGCGTGGAACTACAAGGGCATGCTCACGACGGTGCGTCTATTCGAGAAAATCGGGCATCCGAAAGCTGCCGAGTACAAGGCGTTCCTGCAACGATTCAAGGAAACATTTGTGCGGGAGTACCGCAAAGCCGCCGAAGTGGGTGCGCGTTGGACAGATTCTCAAGGCAGAGAACGCTATATGCCTCCGATGAATTTGTCCACAACGTCGAAGAAATATGGCACACACGTTTTTTATTTGGATTGTGGTCCCATGGTACTCGTGTGGGCAGAATTGATGGAACCTGATGATCCTCTCATGGTGGACTCCGTAGATTTTTTCCGTGAAGGACCCAACTGGAAACTATCGACGAGTATCCGGTCAAACGGTATCTCTCACAATGCCGTGGATAGTCCGTTGCTCATCTACGAAATGTCAACTTGCGAACCGTGTTACAGTTGGAATGTCTTCCACACATGGAAACTCGGCGATCGGCAGAAATTTCTTGAGGGCATGTACAGCATCATGGTGGGGGCTCATTCGCAAAACACTTACATCTCGTGCGAGCACCGCCATGCCGTACAAGGCGGTGTGTTGGCGTTTCCGCTTACGTTTTACATTGCCAAACTTTCGGTGATTGATGACCAAATATCCTACGGTGACCTGCACTTGTTGCGACTCTGTCCTCACGCTTGGATAACATCGGAAGAAGAGACTCGCTTTGAAAAAATGCCTACGGAGTTTGGTCCCGTGAATCTCAAATTCCGCCGTTCCGCCGATGGAAAAACACTCGATGTTTCATTCAGTGCGAACTGGCGCGAGAAGCCGAAAAAAATCATTCTTCATGTTCCGCAAATGCCCGGTCTGGAAAACATTGTCGTCAATGGTAAAATGTACAGCGGCGTTAAGGAGATCAATCTTGCCTTGTGAAACCTCATCTCCGATTCCTCTCCACAGGGAAGAGAGAATTGCATGTGAGAGCAAATAAGATGAACTCGATACGTCCTTTTCGGTATCGTAGGCGGACACGACGTGGAGCAAGCCGTGACCTTTGATTTTGTAACAACCGCGTGAGGCTTTGCCATCAATAGCGATATGTCTGGTGTTACGAATATTCAGACCTTGGATGAGGAACCGGTAGGTTTTTTCGAGGGAGTTCGGGGCGAGCAGGTCAAACACGCGATTAAAGGTATCGTGTGAACCGAGAGCGTTTTAGCCGCACTGGAATTTTACGGAATAGAGTGTACAATGTTTCACTTCCTGTTTTGCGTTTAATGGTGAATCCTGTATGCCCCAACCAAATGGAGAGTCTGCTCACAATGGTCGCATCGACATAGACCTTCGGAATCCGTTCGTCGCCGGGTTGCTCGCTTGGCTTGTGCCGGGACTGGGACACTACTACCAACGCCGGTATCACAAAGCCCTCCTGTTTTTTCTTTGCATTATGCCGACATTCATTGCCGGTTGCGCATTGGCAAGCAGTTCGGAAGTGGGGATTGCCCGGAACGTCTATTGGTCTTGGAGACCGGCTGAGTGGCGGTTATGGTGGCTGGTACAGGCTCCTCTGGGCATTGCAGCCGTGCCTTCTGCGATGCAGGCTTGGCAAATTAACTCTGGTCAAGCACCGATGCTTGGAAAGTTTATGGCACCGCCTCGATTGGACCGCGGGGACAGGTCGGGTGTCTTGCCGGTGCGCAATGAAATTTGGCAAAAAATGCCCCACTACGAACTTGGCACCTATCTCACCGTCATTGCCGGTCTGATGAACCTGCTTGTCATCTTTGATGCAGTGGATGGACCCTTTTTGGGTCGGCGCGAAGCGAGCACCCTTAGTAGCACAAAGTCTCTCTAACAACGTCCCTTATTATCCCTATCTCTGAAATTGGGGCTACTAAGGGAGCGGCGTTACCTTATAGACGACCGGCAATTTAACGGTAAAGGTTGAACCCTTTCCGGGTCCTTCACTGAACGCTGAAATGCGTCCTCCGTGTTCTTCGATGATTCTGTGCGTGATGGAAAGCCCCAGTCCCGTGCCGCCGCTTCCGCTTCGCCGAGTGAAAAACGGTTCAAAAATGTTGAGCATGACATCCGAATCCATTCCGGCTCCGTCGTCCTGCACCGACAGTTCCGCTGTATCATGCTGTGCATGGAGCCGAATCACTACTTGTCCGTCGTCGGCAGTGTTTTGAAACGCATTGGTCAGAAGATTCAAAACGACCTGTTTCATCTCCTGGGTGCTCGCAATAATTTCCAACGATTCCGGTAAGTCCAGCACGATATTTTTTCTCTTGAACGCATCTTGCTGCCTGATCAGGTCGAGCATGTCGGTAACAATCGGCACAAAGTTGGTTGTTGTCCGCTCTTTTGCTTCATTTCGGGCAAGTCCAAGCAGCCGCTCCGTGATTCCCTTGCATCGGAACGCTTCTTCCTGAATCATTGTCAAGTATCGTTTCATATAGTCGATGTCGTCAGGATTGCTCCGCTCATGTGTAGAATTTTCGACTCGCCGTTGCAGCGACTCCGCACATGCGGAAATTGCCATCAGCGGATTGTTGATTTCGTGTGCCACTCCCGCCGCCAGAAAACCGACGCTTGCTAAGCGTTCGCTCCGCACAAGTTCGCGTGACCGTTGTTTGACCTTTTCGTCTAAATCACTTCGGCTTTCCTCTAATTGCCGAACCTTTTCCTCAAACTGTGCGGTCATGAAATTCATCGCATTGGCAAGTTCAGCAATTTCATCGTTTGTCGGCAACTCAATTCGAGTTCCATAGTGTCCGTGTGCCACTTGCCGCGACCCCTCCACGAGGACATGGAGCGGTTTGAATATCCAATGGAACGAGAGTTGAATGAGCAACAGCATCAATCCCACCGATACCGTGACGCAAAGGATGACGGTCATTTTGAGCCAGCCGGAATGCCGCCGTATCGTTTGCGAATATCCATTGAGTTCATCTGCCAGATAGATCGGCAACATGTCTGTATGCCATTGCAAGGTATCTAGTTGGAGTTTGATCTTTTCCAAACTGGCAGTATCTCCTGCACTCCAATTTTGTTGTCCGACGGCTTCATCAAGTTCCTGAATGGCAGAGCGGATAGTGTCCACCGTTGTAAATTCTTTGGCAAAACTTTCTTCGATTCCGATTTCCTCAACTCTGTCTTCTAAAAGTTGCCGGTACTCTTCGTAACTGTGTTTGAGATTGGTAAGCGTTTGGGCGAATTGTGATTCAAGTAAAGGACGAAATTCATCACCGGTGTAACCGGCTGTGTAGGGAGACGACCGCCGAACCTGCCGGATGCCCCAGAGTTCACTGTAAGTCGTTTGCAAGCCGGTAACGTGCCGACTCAATTTGCCGGCGATGGGCAACACATCGACCCGCCACGCCACCCCCTGAACCTGCTGTTGGTAGAGGCGAACGGCATACAGTCCAGCCCCAGCCAGCGTGGAAACGAGCAGGATCAAGAGCGTTAATGCCGCTCGAATTTTGACACGGAGGGAAGTCGTCATGATAAAACCTGCGCCACAATCAGTAACCGGCTAACGGATGGCAACATTTTTTGCCAACTCTTTGACAGCACGGAGATCAAGTTTGCCCGTCCCCAATATCGGAATCGATTCCACTTGGAAAAAGTCTCGCGGAGTGGGAATCCACAAATTCGGCAGTCCCGCTTGTTGCAACAATTTACAAATCTCTTCTGCCGGAATCGGCAAATGCCTGCACAACACGATCAATCGCTCCCCGCGCCGCTCGTCAGGAATGGAGGAAACTGCCGCCAACATGTCCCCTTCCGAATCGCCCGACAATCGGGAAGAGAGAATTTTTGTCACTTCCTCTTCGACCAAAATGTGCGGCACCATTTCTCCGCCGATCTTGGAAATCCGACTCTCCCGCCCGACAATCCAGATAAAACCTTCTTTGTCAATCTTGGCAATATCTCCCGTCGTGTACCAGCCGTCTTTGAGGACTTCGGCAGTCTTTACAGGGTCTTTGTAGTATCCTTTCATCACGCTCGGACCCTTGATTTGCAACATTCCGGTAGTGTCCGGCGGCAGCACTTCGTTCGTCTCCTGATGGACAACCCTTGCCTGTAAACAGTCAGGAGAACGTCCAATCGATCCTTCCCGAAGCCAAGGAGCGTTGTCATTCCATCGGCTTTTCGGAAGGTTCACCGAAACAACGGGAGACAGTTCCGTTGTGCCGTAGCCTTCGACGGGACGAACGCCGAATTTTGCATCCCAAGCATCAATCAGATCGCTCGGCAACTTTTCCGCTCCGCAGACAACCAGGTCCATCGCTTCAAAATCTTCTTTTTGCGAATACTTGAGGAAGTTTCGCAGGAATGTCGGTGTGATCGTTGTTGCTGTACACTTGTATTTCCTTGCCATTTCGGCAACTTTTTTTGGTTCCAGCGGATTGAAATGATAAATTCCCTTGACACCAGTCATCGCAGGAATCCAAAACGCAGTGGTATAACCAAAAGCATGAAAAAGCGGCAGCGTTCCTAAAATGTAGTCCATCGCTTGCAGATTCAAGTGTTTATAAAATGCCATTACGTTGGCGGCAATGTTCCGATGGGTCAGCATGGCTCCCTTCGGTGTTCCCGTCGAACCGGAGGTATAAATGATCGTGAGCAGATCGTCCGATTTCACTTTGTCAATACCGAATACCCATTCGAGGCAACGAACCGGAGTGACGTAAGCGTCCACAATGCCTGTAATTTTATCAAGCAGTGTGATTTTGCTGCGCATGTCTTCCATGACAATGAGTTCGGCACCGATGTTTTTGAACATGTCGGGAAACCGTTCCAAGACCTTCCGGCTGGTGATGACGTGTTTGAGTCCGGCATGCTTGATGCAATGGTTGATCGTTTCAGGATGAAATGTGTAGTTCAGATTAACTGCCGTCCGACAATCCAGTGCGAGTGCAAGATTCGCCAGCACGCCGTAAACGGAAGTCGGCATCAGCAGTCCAACGTTGTGTTCATCTCGGGTAAGGATTCGGCGTAAAATCTTGCGTAACAAGAGGATCGTCAGGAACGTTTTCCCTCCCGTCAATTCGATGCCTGTGGAGTCGGCAAATTTGAGTTTGTTGATTCCTTTCCGACAAGCCCGAAGCACCTGCCGAATAGGGATAAGTGGTTCGTGAGTGGACATGCCGGCATTGTACCACAATCGAAGGCAATTTTCAAATACGATTTTCGCTTGCTTCAGGTCGGTCGCCGCTCGCCGAGCGGCGACGCACTCGCCCGGAGGGCGAGTGCCTACCCTGTTTCGTTCCTGTTTCGTTGTCTTGTATTGTAAAAAATGAAAACTGAACTCGAAAACTGAAGCGGCACAAAAACGGTAAGTGGTTA
>Ga0082212_10004420_pt1 | contig 19501 bp, 16 predicted proteins | sample TergutNt197P3_FD_71548 | JGI IMG/M metagenome (GOLD analysis project Ga0082212, IMG submission 71548) | Neocapritermes taracua P3 segment gut microbial communities from Petit-Saut dam, French Guiana - Nt197 P3 | ecosystem: Host-associated > Arthropoda: Insects > Digestive system > Gut ... | reverse complement strand
AAGGACTATCGGGCAAAGATTGACGCCACCAGTTATGCAGCCTACTACTACCCCTGGATCGAGATCTCCCATCCCGACGGGCTGGGCAGGATGAAAGTCCCGCCGTCCGGCCATATCGCCGGCGTATATGCCCGCACCGACGACCTGAAGGGCGTCCACAAGGCGCCGGGCAACGAGCTGATCAAAGGCTGCCTGGGCCCCGCGACGATCCTCAACGACACGGAGCACGGTATGCTCAATGAGCTGAGCATCAATGCCATCATGAACGTACCCGGCAACGGGACCACGATCATGGGGGCGCGAACCCTATCGAGCAGTACCCAGTGGCGCTACATTAACGTGCGCAGGCTGCTGCTGTATATCGAGAAGTCGATCCAGAATGCCACCCGCTTCGCTGTGTTCCAGCCTAACAACCCATCGCTGTGGGCGGCGGTCAAACGCCAGTCCTCCGATTTCCTCAATACGGTATGGCGGAGCGGCGCGCTCTTTGGCGCCACGCCGGATCAAGCTTTCCGGGTGAAGGTGGACGAGGAGCTCAACCCGCCCAGCGTACGCGCATTAGGGCAGCTCATCATCGAGATCGTGCTGTACCCGGTAACGCCGGCGGAATTCATCGTCTTCCAGGTGATCCAGGAGCCGGGCGGGCCGTCCGTGACAGAATAGGGCAGAGATCGAAAAATGAATAAGGAGGGTTTCATCCATGCGTAACGATCCATATTTAAACTATAGATTTCTCATTGAGATCGACGGCATCGTGCAGGCCGGGTTTAGCGAATGCTCCGGGCTGAGCTCGAAGATCGATGTTGTCCAATACCGGGAAGGGGGCGACCTGGGCAATGTGCGGAAGCTGCCGGGACAGGCGAACTACCCGGACATCACGCTCAAGTGGGGGCTCACGGACTCCAGCGAGATGTACGATTGGCATCTCAATGCCATCAACGGCATGACCGAGAGGAAAAACTGCTCCATCATCGTCCTGGGGGACGACAAGGAGGAAGTGGTCCGCTGGAATATTTACGACGCCTGGCCCAATGCCTGGACAGGCCCGACCCTGAACGCCAAAGGCTCGGATGTAGCCATCGAGCAGATGACGCTCACCTGCGAGCGGGTGGAAAGGGGTAGATGATAATGGAAGGGTTCCAGACGGAATTCCCCTTTACCTTGCCAACCGGGTATCTGGATGAGGACGGCATGCTTCATAAAGAAGGCATGATGCGACGGGCGACCGCAGCGGATGAAATCGTACCCTTGCGCGATCCCAGGGTCCAGTCCAATGCCGCTTACCTGATCATCATTCTGCTTTCCCGGGTGGTCACTTCCCTGGGCGATGTGGCGATGATCACGCCCCAGGTGATCGAAAACTTATTTGTGGATGACTTGAACTACCTTCAAGCCCTGTATCGGACGATCAATACTTCCGAAAACCCTTCGGCGGACCAGACGAGGTAGCAGTACCAAGCGCAATCGAGCGTATCTACGAAGAGGTGGCGTTTTTGGCGCTGCACCTTGGATGGTCATATGAAGCCCTGATGGGGATGGATCACTTTGAGCGCCGAAAATGGGTGGACAAGGTCATCCAGCTTCTGGGCGTAGATGGAGAAGCAGACTATGGTTTCTGAGGCGGTCAACAATATGTTCGCTGACCTGATGCAGGTGGTCAGCAAGCATGCTTCTACGGGAGGCATGCTTGCCGGCGCGCCTTTCACGCCGGTCAGCAGCGTCGCCTCTTCCATCATGGGCGCAGCCGGAAGCATACAAGGCGCTGTGCAAAACATCGATTTATCCTCAGCAGGGGGCACATTGTCCGGTATGGCCTCCGGGCTGACGGACCGGCTGCCGGACGTTGGCGGGGCGCTGGAGACATTCACCAGTGGCCTGGGTGGCACCTTTTCTACGATCTCCTCCAGCCTAAGCAGGCTGGATGTATCCAAAGTGACGGCAGGATTGCCGGACGTCTCGTCCCTGGCGTCGGGCTTGACGGACAAGCTGCCGGATGTAGGGGGCTTGGTGAACACGCTCTCAAGCGGCTTAGGCGGTCTGGGGGGCGTGCTGACAAGCGCCACGAGCGGGCTGAAGCTGCCGGACGTTTCGTCCCTGGCCTCGGGCTTGACGGACAAGCTGCCGGATGTAGGTGGCTTGGTGAACACGCTCTCAGGCGGCTTAGGCGGTCTGGGAAGCGCGCTGACAAGCGCCACGAGCGGGCTGAAGCTGCCGGACGTCTCGTCCCTGGCCTCAGGCTTGACGGACAAGCTGCCGGATGTAGGGGGCTTGGTGAACACGCTCTCAGGCGGCTTAGGCGGTCTGGGGGGTGTGCTGTCCAATGTCACGGGCGGGCTGAAGCTGCCAGACGTCTCGTCCCTGGCCTCAGGCTTGACGGATAAGCTGCCGGATGTAGGTGGCTTGGTGAACACGCTCTCAGGCGGCTTAGGCGGTCTGGGGGGCGTGCTATCTAATGTCACAGGTGGGTTGAAGCTGCCGGACGTCTCGTCCCTGGCCTCAGGCTTGACGGACAAGCTGCCGGATGTAGGAGGCTTAGTGAACACGCTCTCAGGTGGCTTAGGCGGTCTGGGAGGCGTACTGTCCAATGTTACAGGCGGGCTGAAGCTGCCGGACGTCTCGTCCCTGGCGTCAGGTTTGACGGACAAGCTGCCCAATGTAGGGGGCTTAGTGAATTCGCTCTCAGGCGGCTTAGGCGGTCTGGGGGGCGTGCTATCCAATGTCACAGGCGGGTTGAAGCTGCCTGACGCAGGAGGGCTGCTGGGCTCGGCGGCAGGCGCTTTGGGCGGCTTGCTTGGCTCTGCCGGATCGGCAGCGGGTGCGGTAGCAGACTCAGCCGGCGCAGCAGTGGGAACGGTGACCAGCGGCTTAGGCGGACTAGGCGGCGTACTGACAAGCGTCACGAGCGGGCTGAAGCTACCCGACGCGGGAGGGCTGCTGGGCTCGGCGGCGGGCGCTTTGGGCGGCTTGCTAGGCTCTGCCGGATCGGCGGCGGGGGCGGTAGCAGACTCAGCCGGCGCAGCGGTAGGCTCTGCAACGAGCGGCTTGGGCGGCGTGCTGTCCGGCTTCACCTCCAAGATACCGGGGCTTTCCTCGGTCACCTCCGCCTTGCCGGACTTGGGGGGCGCAGTCAGCTCACTAGCCGGCGGGCTTGGAGACAAGCTCCCCGACCTGGGCGCGGTCACCTCCGGCGTTTCGAACGCCATCAAAGACCCGGTAGGATCCATTGGGGGCTTGTTGGGCAAGATCCCCGGCGTGGACAAGATACCAGGTTTAGGCGGGCTGACCGGACTGCTGGGGGGCAGCGGAGAAGAGGATAAGGACAAAGACAAAGGACTGTCAGCAGACAGCTTGCGCCCCTTGGCTGAGGAGCTGGGGCGGATTGCCCGGGAGGCCGCGTGGAATGAGCAGGATCGCAGGGGGTGGTACTGATGGCGATGGAGAAAGCCAAGATCATCGACATGGAAAAAGGCGGGAAGGCCATTGACGTGATGTATAACCCGCCCTCCCTGAAAATCACCAGCAGCAATACCTATGCCGACGCGAAGACGCCGGGCAAGAATCAGGAGCAGACCTCATTCTTAGGCAACAACAACGATATACTGACAGTCGAGCTTTTTTTCGATACCACGCGGAAAGACAAGGCGCTCACCGACCTGCTGGGTGGGAGCGCGGACGTGAGGAAGCTGGTCAACCCCATACTTGAGCTTTCAAAAGTACCCAAGGATAAAGCCAATAAGGAAGGGGCGGAACCGCCAAAGCTCGTTTTTGCCTGGGGCTCGTATACTTTCGACTGCGTCATCGTTTCCATCGACCATACCTATGATTATTTCAACTCAGCGGGCGAAGCACAGCGGGCTACGCTGGGGATCAAGTTCCGGCGCATCGAGCCTTCGGAAGCGGCGAATAAACTCAAGGAGAAGGCACAGATGACCACTGTAGTCAAAGAAGTGGTCAAGGCCGGCCAGGACGTCACCAGCTTCACGGAAGACCCCACGGACTGGCGTTCTGTGGCGGAACTGAATGATTTAGACAACCCCAATCTCCTTGCCATGGGAATGATGGTGGGGGAGATGCTCATCACCCAAGTCGTCAAGAAATGACAGCAGGCGAAGGAATATGGCAGAAAACGTAACCCCCGGCTTTGAGATAAAATGCGATGGCAAGACGCTGGCCAGTCAGGCGGCTGGCATGATTGCGGAGATTATGGTGGAGAGCCGCCTGGATCTGCCGGGAAGCTTTGCGGTCAGCATGAGCGGCGACAACCTTCTTTCGATCAATAGCGAGAACGGGCATTTCCGGGAGGGCGTTAAGCTGGAAATAGCATTCAGTTATGATAAAAAATACCAACCGATCATCACGGGGGAGATCAGCGCGGTGATGGCGGAGATGTCCATGAAGGGCGTTCAGTCCCGCGTCACCGGCTTTGACCTGCTCCACCGCATGGCCAGAGGGACGAACTATGTCCGGTTTGAGGACGGCTCGGGAGAGGCCATCGCAGACGGGGAGATTGCCAAGAACCTCATCAACGGCGCCGGGCTTAAGCCGGTGGTGGACAATACGCCGGAGCGGAGCGTACCCCGGGTACAGGATAACCGGTCGGACCTGGACTTCCTTGTGATTTTGGCGAACCTGAACGATTTCTACCTTTACAGCGAGGGCGACCAGGTGATGTTCACCGCATCGCCCCCGGATCGAGGCGAGGTCACCCTTGCATGGAACAAGAACCTGCGCAGCTTTTATCCACGGCTCAGTTTAAACGGTATGGTCAACAAGCTGGAAGCCAGAGGCTGGGACGTGGCTTTGGACGAGGGCTTTGCAGAAGACCTGGACAGGGAGCGGGGAGACCTGGTATTCCTCTCCGCGGAAGGGCGAGAGATGATGGACAGGGGCTCGGGCGGACGGTCCGCTGTGAACTTTTATGACGCCCATTTAGCAAACAGCGGAGACGCCAAGGCATTCCTGTCTTCGGCAATGCGAAGAAAGCAGGCTTTGGCTTATGCTTCCGGCCAATGCACCGGCGACCCGGCGCTGAGGGCGGGGACAAAGCTGAAAATCGACAATGTGGGGCGCTTCAATGGCAACTACTTTGTCACCAGAGCCGTTCACCGCTATGACAACAGCGGCTACACCACAGATTTTGAGGCGAGGGTCATCCTATGAACAGCTACAACCTCATGAGCGCCCTGGTCATCGACGTGAATGACCCGGACAATCTGGGCCGGGTGAAGATCGCGCTACCGGCGCTCCCCGAGGGGCCGGAGCTCTGGGCGAGGGTCGTATCGCCTATCGCCGGCGAGGACAGAGGCTTGTGCTTGCTCCCGGAGATCGAGGACGAGGTACTGGTAGCCTTTACCCAGGGCGAGCTGTCCAGCGCATATATCCTAGGCGGGCTGTGGGGGAAGCAAAAGCCGCCGCCGGAGGGGCTGGGCGGGTCGGAAAACAACCTCAAGATGTGGAGGACCCGTTCCGGCAATACGATGACCTTTGACGACAAAGACGGGGAAGAGAAGATCATCATCACCGACAAAGAAGAAAACACGATCATGATCGAGACAAGCGAGAACCGCATTACGGTCAAGGCGAAGAAGAAGATCGTCATCCAAGCAGACGGGGACGTCGCCATCAACGGCGGCACGATCAAGATGAAGGCGGACACCATCGAGATCACGGCAGACTCGTCCATGACACTGGACGGGGGCAGCACCGCCGACCTCAAGGCAGGCACGGTGAACATAAACTGACCGAACATACCGACGATGTGGACGCAGTCAGGACCGAATGAAGAAACGGATTACGCAGGATTTTTTGATTCTGACAAGGCAAACGAGGAGGAATGAGAGGGAGTATGGGAAGTGCAGCGGCCAAGCAAGGCGACACCATCACCGCCACAGATACGCATTACGTCCAGCCACCGTCAAGCTCCCCGCCAGAGCCGGAAAGCTTCGACTTCGACGGGATCATCGACGGGGGATTGTGCGGCAGCGTACTGATCATGGGCAAGCCGGCGGCAACAGTGGACAGCACGGCGACCAATATGCCGCCCCATATCGCGGAAAGCGGGGCATTCGTGAATCCGCCAGAGAACATGGCGACCATCGCCACAGGCAGCGCAACCGTGAAGATCGGCGGTAAAGCAGCAGCCCGCGACGGGGACAGCGCCGATACCTGCGACGACCTGGGCGTACCGCAAGGCGGGACAATATCTGCAGGGGGCAGCGTCAATATCGGGTAATGCGTGTTACAGAGTACTGGACGTCGAAATAAGTGTTGGGCGTACACAGGGAGGCAAACCATGGCATTGGATAAAATGGGAGCGCAAGGGTCAGGCGACACGCATGGCAGCGACAGAAACATCGGCCTTGCCTTCCCCTTTCAGATAGACGAAGACGGGCGCCTGATGGCGTGTACATATGAAGAGCATGTGAAGCAGTCGATCCGCACGTTGCTCATGACTTCCCGGGATCAGCGGGTCATGCGCAGGGATTTTGGCAACAGGCTGGGGGACTATCTGTTTGACAATATCGGCGTAACGACGGCGGCTTTGATCGAGAAGGAGATCGTCTATACCATCGGGCGATATGAACCCAGAGTTGAAATCATCAGCGTGAAAGCCAGCGGTACGCAAGCGCCGGGTACGATGCTCGTAGAGGTCGCGTATCGGATATTGTCCACCGGGCAGGACGACAGGCTTGCCCTGACCATCGGGAGGTGAAAGCGTGGCTTCCAGACCACCTTTGCTTGACAGCCGAAGTTTTGATGACCTCTTAGCCAGGTTGCGCGGCAGCGCGTCGCGGTATATACCGGACTGGAAGCCCGGCACGGACGCAGACCCCGGCGTAATGCTGCAGCATACCTTCGCCCGGCTGATGGAAATCGCCATTGAACGTCTGAACCGCGTACCGGAGAAGCTAATGCTGGCATTCCTGGAAGCGATGAATATCAGCCCCCTCCCCCCCGTACCAGCGCGGGCGCCCCTGGTATTTGCGCTGAAAGACGATGAGGCGGACGCAAAGCCGGTCGCTGTCCCCAAGGGAACCGCCGTCTCCGCGAAAACGACTGGCGGCCAGACTCTTACTTTTGAGACGACGGACGATTTGGTCGTTATCCCCACTGCCATCACTGCCGCCTATACGGTAGAGCCGGGGCTGGGGCGATACGGCGACTATACCGATAAGCTTTCGGGTGAAGGGTTTACGCCCTTTATTGGCGACAGTAACATGCCAGGGGCCTGGTTCTTTGTCATTAATAAGGCACTTGACCTGGAAAAGCTGGAAAAGATAGAGCTGCTTGTCCAGTTCACAGACGTGGTACACGCAGACAGGATTCGGGAGGTATTCCTTAATCCTCATTCACTGACCAAAAAATGGAGCTATAGCGGCGCCGAAGGGGAATGCGAATTTTCCCCGTCCTATGATTTCGCGGCATTGGTTGGTGAAGTGTATAGTTTTACGATATCAGCCAAGAATGACACAGGATCAGCCATTTCCCTCCAGTACTCGGATACGCTGGGGGGAGGATACGAACCGCCTGCCGGGTACTATATCAAGGCAGCAGCAGAAAACAGCGCAATTCTCGAAGACGGGGCGGCAGGTCTCAGTATTGCTGCCGCGCAGTTGATCATGCAGAGCAAGAAACGTCCGCCAACCCATCTCTTTAATCGCAGTACCCGGCTTGACCCGGAAGGTTTTATCCTTCCCTATGGGCAGAAGCCCAGGGCAGGGGACACTTTCGATATCGGCATCGGTGATTTGCCGGGAGAGGGAGAGCAGGTTGCGATTATTGTTAGCATGATACCCAATGTATATAAAGGCCAGGGGAGCGAGATCGGCTTGGTTGGGAAGGAACTATACTGGAATGATATGGATTGGGCATATTCCACGCCGTATGGGTGGGCAAGAGTATGGCCGACGAAAGTGGAGGTTGCTCCGGCGTCCGGTCAAGACGGCTACTATGTCTACTCGATGACCTTTAACCTGGACATTCCTGGAGAAAAGAAAATCGGTGGAGAAGAAGGCTACTGGCTGCGCGCAACGCTGCCAAGAGATGACTGCGGCGTAGAGGCGCAGTATGTGGAATCCGGCGGTTCCTACAGCCATGTCCCCGGCACCGGGATTTTTACTTATCCCGTCATCCGATCGCTTTCTATAGAAATCCAACATACGGTAAGATGCAGAGTTTATCGGCAAGCCGGCTACCTGTATATGCAATACAGTGTATGGAATGAGTCTACCCCAGTAGCAGAGGAATATCAGTTACTTGACGATGATGCTTTTTATCTGGGTTTTGACCGATGGATTCCTCAACAGCCGGTTTCCCTGTACATAGATGTAGCGCCAATCGTACAGTATAGCTGGTCGTTAAGCGATGTGCCGCCTGCATGGGAGTGCCTGACGGCGCAAGGTTGGGAGAAGGTTTATACTGTGGATGAGACGGATGGGTTTGACCGGTCGGGAATGGTCCGCTTCCTGGCGCCGGATGCATTGCTTGCGAAACTCTTTAATCATACCGAGCAGTACTGGGTACGTGTGCGGGGCGTCGGCGGCGTCCGCCTGAACGGGATTTACCTCAATGCTATCCCCGCTGAGCAAGCTGTGAGCGTCCCCCGGGAAGCCGTGGGCATATCCAATGGCATGCCGGATCAGCGTTTTTCCCTACGCGGCGCGCCGATACTCGTTGGACAGCAATTATGGGTTCGGGAGGACGAAGCGCCTACCGCTGCGGAGCGGTCGGATACGACGGTGGAAGTCAGGCGCAACCCGGTCACTTTGGCGCAGGAAAACTGGGTCCTTTGGCATGAGCAAAACAGCTTCAGCATATCGACGACCCGCAGCAGGCATTATCTCCTGGATCGGGACAGCGGGGAAATCCGCTTCGGCGACGGCGTCCGGGGGATGATCCCCTGGGACGGTTCGCCGATTGCGGCGTCCTACCGCTATGGCGGCGGCGTGGCGGGAAATGTAGCGGCGGGCGCGATTTCGAAGCTGTCTACGAAGATAAACGGCGTCGATACGGTGGACAACCCGATCCCCGCCTCAGGTGGCGCAGACTCTGAGGGCACGGCAGAAGTAATGGACAGGGGGCCGATGGCCATTCGCCACAGGGGCAGGGGCGTCACGGCCCAGGATATCGAGTGGCTTGTGCGGGAAGCCGCCGGGGCTTCTGTAGACCGCATCAAGTGCCTGCCGGGGGAAGACGGGCAGCCTTTCACCCTGATGCTGCTCCCCGCTGAGGACGGGCTGCGGCCATTGCCGGACGGGGAGCTGTCTCATGGCGTCAGGGCATATCTGGACCGCTGCTTGCCGGCTTCGCTGCCGGGAAGGACTTTCGGCATCATCGGGCCGAAGTATATCACCACAGACTTAACGGTTGCGATCGTCCCGGTGAACCACTTTGAAGGCAGTATCATCCGGGAGAGGGCGATGGAAAGCCTGCGGACCTTCCTGCATCCGCGCAAAGGCGGGATCGAGGGGAAGGGATGGGAATTCAGCCGCAATGTCTATCTTTCTGAGGTTTGCGCCTTGCTGGAGTCGGTGGAAGGGGTGGAGTATGCGCTGGCGTCAACGGTGACGATCCGCCCGGCGGCTGTGCAGCGGGAGATTACGCTTCAGACGAATGATATCCGCTTTCTTGCTTCGTATCCGGCAGGCAGCTTCGTGATGAGAAAGCCATACGAAGGCGGATATGGGGGCGGCGGCCTTATCGAGGAGCAATGGCTGCTAGCCGAACCTGACGTGGCAGACGTCTTGCCCCGGACGATCCGTGTTACCGGATTTAGAGAAGGGGATGAATTGACCGCAACGGCAAGCTATAGTTATGACGGCAACATCAACGGTTTCTACGTAAACTCATCTCACGAATTCCCGCCAGGCAGCATGGTACGTTTTAGCGATGGTTTTACCGCCAGGCTAGGCGTCCGTATTCATCATGATACGCAGCTTCTCCCGGGGATGCTGACAGAGGATTCTGATGAGCGGCGCTTTAGCGACAGGCAGGGTGGGTTTCAAGAGAGGCTGGCAGCAAGCTTTACCTATGGCGTATGGGCTACGGTATACCATTCAGATACGTTAACGGTTACCCATGTATGGGATACGGAATTCGGCGGCTACGCGGTACGCGCCCGCCGGCCTTCCGAGAGTGCGCAGGTACATGAAGGCATGGTGCTGGAGTGCCTTAGCCGCGGGGTCAAATCCCGGATAGCCGCGCCGAACGAGAACACTTCCGTAGCCGAATATGACGGAGACACGGTGACCATACTCTTCAACGGGCTGTATGACGAGCACCTGGCTAATCAGGACACAGGGATGTATGGCGGGCCAAGCCCGGTAGAGGTGATCCTTGGCAGGCAAGGCAGTGTAGAAGGGGGCTTATGCTTCTTGATCTCAGCAGCAAAGCCGATCACCGACACAGCTTATTTGCTTGACCGGGAGCTTTGCACGCCCGGCGTTATCGACGTACAGATCGCGGAGGCAGAAGAAAAGGACACATAAGCCAGGGCGACGAGGTATGGGGGCGGAGCCCCCATGTAACATGGAGGGAGCATATGAGCAACAGCCCGCTGGTGGACTACACCAGAATATCCCCAAATAGCACAAACCCGAGGAAACACAAGATCGGGAAGATCACCATCCATCATATGGCAGGCAATCTCTCTGTGGAGTCCTGCGGCAATGTATTTGCCCCTGCGTCCAGGCAAGCCAGCGCGAACTATGGGGTCGGGACCGATGGCCGCATAGGATTGTATGTGGATGAGGAGAACCGGGCATGGACCAGCTCCAACGCAGACAACGACAACCAATCCGTTACCATCGAAATCGCGAATGACCAGTCCGGCGGGGATTGGCATGTGGGCGATGTGGCGCTGGCTAGTCTGATCGACCTTTGTACAGATATATGCATTCGTAACGATATCCCGGCGCTGGTCTATACGGGGGATGCTACGGGCAGCCTGACCCGGCATAATATGTTTGCGGCGACGGCTTGCCCCGGCCCGTATCTGCAAAGCAAGTTTCCCTATATCGCAGAGGAAGTCAACAGAAGGCTGGGGGTACAAGCGAAGGCTGGCGATGCGGAGACAGCTTCGGCTGCGTCGGCTTCTGCAGCATCGGCTTCAGCAGCATCGGCTTCGGGGGCATCGGCTTCAGCAGCATCGGCTTCGGGGGCATCGGCTTCAGCAGCATCGGCTTCGGGGACGGCTGCATCAGGGACGGCTGCGGTTGCGCAGACAACGCCGGCGAACGTGATCTACCGCGTCAGGAAAGCAAAGGACAACGTCCTGTCCCAGATAGGGGCTTTTACCATTCTGCCAAACGCCATAGCCGAGGCGGACAGGAATAAGGCGGAAGGGTACAAAGTATTCGACAATGACGGCAATCTGGCTTACGACCCTGCCACAGCAGAGGGCGACGCAAAAACAGCGGCGCTTTCGCAAAATGAGGAGGATCGCACAGAGGTCATTGTGATGCAGTATCCTGCGCTCACGCTGATCACTGGGACGGCGATCGCCTCGGTACAGCAAATGCGGGTATATCTGGAGAAAATCAACCCGGAGGCGCCGGATCTGGCTGAGATCTATCTCGAGGAAGGGCTCGCAGAGGGAATCCGGGGGGATATCGCTTTTGCCCAGTCCTGCCTGGAGACCGGTAATTTCACATTTAAGGGTGACGTGAAGCCGGAGCAGAATAATTTTGCGGGGATCGGCGCAGTAGGCGGCGGGGCGCCTGGCAATAGCTTTCCTACCCCGCAGATCGGCGTCAGGGTACAGATCCAGCATCTTAAGGCGTATGTGAATAAGGAGCCGTTGCTTGGGGAATGTGTCGACCCGAGATTTCAGTACGTGGAACGGGGCGTATCGCCTTATGTAGAATGGTTGGGGCAAAGGGAGAACCCTCTGGGGAAAGGCTGGGCTACAGGGGGTGATTATGGACCGAAGATCCTGCGGATTCTGAATGCCATCCTGGCGACGGAAGCGGATGAAGACGCAGCGATAAGCAAAACTGCAGAGACTGAACAAGCAGCAGAGGCAGCAGAAGCAGCAGAAGCTGCAGAAGCCGCCAAAGCGACAGAAGCCGCCAAAGCGACAGAAGCTGCCAAAGCGACAGAAGCTGCCAAAGCGACAGAAGCTGCCAAAGCGACAGAAGCTGCAGAAGCAGCAGTCGGCGAAGTATTCGCGCAGGATGAATTGGCTGAAGCTGAGCCGGAAGAAAGGTCACCGGAAGAAATCACGGTGGACAATGCGGTCGCCGGCGGCGTCATTGTCGACCGGGACTATTGGCTCGGCGTACTCATCGGCACGATCCGGCCTGACCCGGCGGATATCAAGAACCTGATGGATCAAGCCCATACGAAGGCGCAAGAAAAGAAAAAGGAAAAAAAGAAGGTTATCGAAATCCATATCCAAGCCCCGGAGGGGTATGAAGTGGTAGTAAAGTAAGCAAAAGGAAGGTTACCATGCCAATACAGATCCCCAATCTGGACGACCGCAATTATGAACAGCTGATGAAAGAGACAGCCGGCGTCATCGCGCGGTATTTCCCGGAATACGCCGATATCGGACCAACAGACCCGGCTGTGGCGATTAACGAGCTTTTTGGGTATCTCTTTGATATCACTATGTATCAGATCAACCGGGTAACCCCTGAGGCACGGAAGAATTTTGCCTCGCTGCTGGGCGTGCCCCTTTCGATTAATCAGACGCCGGAGGAAGCGTTGCGGCTAGCCCATACCAAGCTCGCCCGGATCAATCGTATGGTCACTGCCGCAGATATCGAGGCGGTGGTCAGGAAGGAGTCCCTGGACCGCGAAACCTATTCCGAGCCGGTACAGCGAGTCTGGGTGCGGCAAAATGAAGCCGCAGGGGAAGCATTGCATGTGTTTGTGGTACAGGAAGGCGCGCTAAGCTATGTGGCGTACAGACACAAAGAGGACGTCCGGCATATCTATTCGCTCATCCGCAGCCGTAGCCCCATCGGTACGCGATGCCTAGTCGCCCATGCGCCCGTGGTGCAAATCAGCTTGGCTGCGGAAATCGAAAAACGTAAGGATTCGACCATAAGCGCAAACAGGCTGTCTGCGGATATCAGGGACCGGCTGGTCGCGTATATCCATCCATTAATCGGCGGCGATGGCGGCGATGGCTGGGCATTTGGTAAGGCTGTTTCGCGAGGGGATATCTACGGCGTCATCGAGGGGATGCCCGGGGTGGATCATGTGGTTTCCCTGGCCATTAAGAAGAGCAGCGAACAATTCTTCGGCACAACGGATACGATTACTCCGCCTATCGGCGGCCTACTCAGGCTACCAAGCGCGCAAGCGTCCATCACCGTAATATAAAGGCGGGTACAGCGCGACGGGGGTATGGGAGCAGAGCCCCCATGTAACATGGAGGAACTATGGGAAACAATGTACGCCCGGTCAATTCACTAGAGTTTATCAGTCTGCTGCCCCCTTTTTACGCCAAAGGGCAGGGAGCGGAGGGGTCGCTGTTCCTTGACTTCCTCCTGCAATTCGAGGAGATGTTCGATGGTTTGCAGGCGGGCATCGTCGGCGACAGCCTCACCTTGACCTACATCAACCGCGCGAGGGTTTCGCATGAAGAAAACGCGCCCTTTGACGATTATCAGCTGGTCGTCGAGCCTTTTGACGCCGGGCGGCTGGCGTATCCTAAAAACGCTTATGTCTATATCCCCGGAAATCCGGACACGACAATGCTCTCGGAGGCGATTGAGGCCAATAGCGAAGGGAATAGCGTTGTCCATATCACAGATAAAGGATTCTATAAGAATCTCAAACCGGGCGATACATTTATCATAAAAACAAGCAGCGGCCTTTCGGGGCTCACTTCCACCCAGGAGACGCCTTCCCCTGCCTTTGGGGAGCGGGAGGAGAAGGATAAGCTGGCCTATTTAGCATATCTTGCCTCGTGGGTTGGCCTGCCGGTACGCTCAGATAAACTGGTGAGCTGGAACCGGCGCTTTCTGCGCGAGGCGATGGCTCTGGATAACGAGGACAATGCGCCCCTGACGCTCCGCTCTACTGCACCCGGGATCAGGGCGATGCTCAACGCATGGCTTAAGGGGGAAATTATCCCTGAGGAGACATATGTCACTGACTTGATATCGCCGGAAAATGGCGTGGACACTGTCTTCCGTATAGGGGGGTGCAGGATCGGCATGGATACACTGCTGGGGGAAGGGCAGGCAGGGGTATTCCATGTCTATTTAACCGCCGACCCAAAGGACGTTACCATGCGCGACCCAAAATATATCGAGGCAATGGTCACAGCCGCCAAACTGATACTGGACAGGGAAAAGCCGGTCAATACGGAATACATCCTGCATGTCAAGGCAAGGACGATGCAGATTGCGCCAGGCTATGCAGTCGTCCCGGGAAGTAACGCGGAGAGTCAGGCGGATAAAGTAGCGGACGGCGAAGCCTTACGGCTTAAAGATGTGAACACCTACGCCCGCGTGGGCGTGACGACACTATTATGGGATTGAGGGAGGTTGTTGTATGGCTATCGTAGGAAAAAGTGGGCAAGCATTCGATGGAACAATCGAAATGGCTGACGCAAAAGAAGGCGAAAGTAAAATCGATGCGACTGACGCAAAAGTAGTCGAAGGATTAGCCGAAGGCAAAATCGATTTTGCCGGCAGAAAAGAAAGCGAAGAAACAATCGGCAAGGCATTAGACCTGGAAGTGGTAAAAACGCTGCAGGAAGGCGATTCTGCCGCGCTAGGCGGGAGGGTCATGGCGACGGAAGTGGTCACATCAGGGGCAGGCGCATCCAAAGCGCGCTACTACATGAAGATGAATTATCAGACCGGGCAGTTTCTCCGCGCTGAGGATTTTCTAGATGAGCAGGCCTACCATACCCGCAAGCTCAGGGATCATAACAAAGCCCTCCACGTCCATGGTATATGCGAAGGCTTGATTGTCAAAGGCTCGAAATATCCAGGCTGCGTCGAGGTGGGCGAAGGTTCCGCCATCGATATCATGGGCAACTCCATGATCCTTGAGACGCCGGAGATCGTCGACCTGGGTTCGGCATGCCGGGATGGAAATGTCTATATAGAAAACATATTCCTTTTCATCCGATTCGGCGAGGCGCTGGCTACAGACACGACCTATCTCGCAACGGAGGGCAACTCAACCATCAGTACCCGTGTGGTGGAAAAGCCGCTGTTTTATGCCTGCCGCGCAGTGCCGGGTGGAAGCAAGGAGAATCTCAACGCGGATCAGCTTCTGCTGGCGGTGATCAGACGCGACATCAATACCGGAGAAATTGCCGATCCGGACAAGGATATCGACTCGGATCCCCCCGGGCGGCGCCTGGCGTCGGTACAGCTCAAAGTCGTGGATCCGAAGGATGTTGACGATAACGTGATCGAATCGCGCCATATCAAGAATGGCGCAGTGACGGCGGAGAAAATCGCTGGAGTGGTTTTCGACTCAATGCAGCTAGCTGATGAAGCGGTGACAGAGAGGCACATCAAGAGAGAGAACGTGACAGAAAGCAGAATCAGCCCCGGCGCAGTCACGGAGTCAAGGATACTCAACGACGCAGTGACCGCAAACAAGATCAGGGACCTTAACGTCACCGAGAGAAAAATCGGAACTGGCGCGGTAACGGCGGATAAGATCGGGGAAGAGGCGGTGACAGCCAGCAAAATCAAGGACGGGACGATAACCCCAGCGAAGCTAAATCCCAATGTACTCAGTGCCATCCAGCTCACGACCAACTCGGTGAAATCCCACATGATCGAAGCAAACGCAGTGACAACGGCAAAGATCTTGGACGGCGCTGTGGGGAATACAAAAATAGACAACAAAGCCGTCACCAGCAGCAAAATCGCCGATGGCGTCATATATCGTAACCACATCTCGAAAAAGGCGATAACCTCTACACATTTAGCGAACGCCTCCGTCAATATCGGCGCCATCCAGACCCACGCCGTCACCTTCGACAAGACGAACTGCTTTGTGGAGGAGGTCGAGGCTTCTGTTACGCCAAATTACTATCGGATTATCTCTCTCACCCTGTCCGAGGAGGAGATGCAATACCCAGCTGGGGCAACTGTCTATCCAACCACGCGGTATGTGGGGACTACATCAACGCAGCTCTACGTCACGAATGCGTATACGACACAGAATGTCTCCGGCGGAAATAATGTAATCTGGTATGAGCGTACGACGATGCTGTCCACAGGGCGGTATACCCGGCAGGTATATATTTATAATAACTACAATTACGCGGTCAACCTTAAGGTTGTACAATGGTACTGGAAGCACTACGTAAAGAAGTGACACGAACGATGCGAAAGGAATGAGGACCCATGGTGACTTATGTCATATGCGAAGCAGACGGCACGATCCACTCGGTGAGCCGCCAGACCAATCTTCCGGATGAAGAAACGATGGAGACCATGCTGCCGGAGGGCGGATACGTCATCGACCTCACCGGGCAGGAAGAGTTCGAAGAGATGGATATCTTAGAAATCCATGAACACTTTATGGCCAGCGCCACGAAGAAAAGGCTGGTCAAGCGCAGGAAAAAAGCCGCTGCCAAAGAAGCGCCGTCAAGCCAGCAATCATAAGCAATAGATAGAATAGAAAAGATAAGACAAGGACAGGGCGTCTACCCTGTCCTTGTCGCGAAAAAACCTCGGGAGTTCCGTCTATAGGATACTCACCCTCGCCATCCTCTCGTTAGGCTCGGTACCAGACCGATTAGAGTCTGTGCGTCAACGATTGCTCGCATGACTGGCTGAGGTTTCATCCCCAGTTACCCTCATTGTACTATGAACGGCTGGGTTTGTCCAGACATAATCTGGGTTATATACGGGTTACGACCGGTATTTCCTGACCCATTCCTCAAAGTTCCACCAGGTCAGGAACCGCTCCGCCGCAGTGTAGCCATTGGCGAACATAGCGTCACTTTCCGCCCGGGTGATGTCAAAATCCGTCGTATTGACCTGAGGCCTTAAGCCTTCGCTGTCCAGCTTATTGGGGATAAATAAGGTGCGGTCATAATCCCCGCTAGAAGTGGATACATGGAATTTATCATGGGCGTCCAGCATAGTATAGAGCAGGGATTTGACGTAGTCGATAATGCTCTTGATCGGCATAGTCAAATCCTCCGTGAGGATCTGGTCCTGCTCATAGCGGGCGTCTGTGCTGAATTTGAACCCGAATGTAGGCCATTCGGGGTTTTTGCTGTTATCGTCCAATAGCCAGATAGGATAATTGCTCAGCATCCCCCCGTCAACAATGATGTGCTCCAGGCCGTCGATGTCCTTGAGGCGGAAGGGCTCGAAGAAGACAGGGATGCTCATGCTCATCCGAACAGCTTTGGCTATGCTGAACTCATCAGGGTCATAACCAAATTTTTTCAGGTCAAAAGGCAGGACAAGCATCTTCCTGTCATTCAAGTCTGAAGCAATAGCGTTGAACCTATACTTGTACTTCTCTTCAGGAAAATCGGTGATGATGTCTTTAAATCGGGTTTTATTCTTCCTGCGCAACAGGGATTCAAGCCAGCTTTCAAAATAATCCGCGCTGTAGATCCCATACCGAAGGACTACGCTCAGTACTTCGCCAGGCAGGCCGAATTTGTCCAGGAAATTCTCCTGCCGCAGCTTAAGGTAGTCCAGTTTGCTTAATTCTACATTGATTTCCTCGCTGGTATAGCCCACGGCAAGCAAGGAAGAGACGATGGCCCCTGCTGATGACCCGGCAAGATTTTGAAATTCATACCCGGCTTTCTCCATCGCGGCAACCGCGCCCACAAGACCGATTCCTTTCACACCGCCGCCTTGGAATACTGCATCGCATTTTAGAACCATGAAGACATAGCCTCCTTATCATTTTTTCTAAAAGATCACTTCATTATAATAGTATATTGCATTGCTCTTGTCCAGAGTACAAATCTATTGTATACTATGTGCATATTGTAAACTATAAATAAAATAGACTTTCACAATCTTTGCTATGCATTGCGGGTTCGGAGCAAATGAGGAATAAGTGAGGAATAAAAGATGAAAATCAAGAGCCTGGGTTTTAAAGTCTCCTTGATCGTAGCGGTGCTGATCGTCGCGATCATTGCCGTCGTCGCGTATATCGTGTCTGTACAAAGCGATGATCTGGTGTTGTCCTTGGCGATGAAAGAGGCCAGAGCGTCAAACCTCGCCTTGGCCAAGGAGCTGCAATCTTTGCAAAGGGACGCCCAAGCCCGGGCAGATTCGATCTCCCGTTCCTATGAGGTCATCACTGCCATCCAGGAGAATGATATGGGGACTCTTAAGTCTGCCCTTGATTTGCTAGGGGACGACATGGATGTGATCACCGTCTGCGATACCAAAGGCACTGTGATTCTGCGCGCTCACAGCGACGCCAAAGGGGACAATGTGGCGCATTTGCAGGAGATCGAGGTCGCTTTGCGGACCGGGACGGGCATGGGCACGATAGGTAAGGGTACGGTCGCTAATCTGGAGACCAGCGGAAGCGCCGCTGTCACCGATTTTAGCGGCAAGATCATCGGCGTTGTATCTTGCGGGCATGATTTGTCAAACTTCTCCTATGTGGACGATATTAAAGATTATAGCAGCTGTGAAGCGACGATATTTGACGGGGACATGCGCCTGTCCACCACATTGATCGACGAGAAAGGCAATCGGGTCATCGGAACAAGGGCTAGCGACTATGTGGTAGAGACCGTCATACGGCAGAGGAATGACTATTCCCTGCAGATCATGCTTTTTGGGAAGTACTATTTTGCGTATTATTCGCCCTTGGTCGTGGACAATGAAGTGATCGGGATGCTCTTTACCGGCGTGGAGATCGACGACGCCCTTGCTTCGCAGCATACCATGCTTAACGCAGTGCTGATGACTTCGGCGATATGCGGGGTGCTGGGGATAGCCTTGGTTTTTGTCTTCAATACTTATGCGGTGAGCAGGCCGCTGAAAAGGATCGGGAGCTTCGCCGAGAAGATTCGGACAGGGGATCTGGGGATCGCGTCTTCTTCGGCTTCCACCATCGAGGTTCATTCGGTGGATGAAGTGGGCGTCTTGGCCAGGACACTGGAGCAGGCTTATATGCAGCTGCGGGGTTATGTAGGGGAGATCAGCGACAGGATGCATGATTTAGCCGATGGTGATCTGGCGACAGAGAGCGAGTATGTGTTCGACGGGGATTTCCTGCAGATCAAGGAAGCCATCAACGGGATCATCCATAACCTCAATCAGACCATGACGGAAGTGAATAACGCTTCCTTCCAAGTATCCTCCGGCTCAAAACAGGTGGCGGACGGGGCCCAGTCACTGGCGCAAGGCTCTACGGAGCAAGCCGCTTCTATCCAGGAGCTGTCTGCCTCTATCGCGGATATCGCGGAGAAAACGAAAGCGAACGCCGACATGGCTGTGAATGCCTCGAAGCTTTCTGATACGATCAGGTCAGACGCTGAAGCGGGCAGCCAGCAGATGGACGATATGATCGCCGCAGTCAG
>Ga0082212_10004419_pt1 | contig 19508 bp, 14 predicted proteins | sample TergutNt197P3_FD_71548 | JGI IMG/M metagenome (GOLD analysis project Ga0082212, IMG submission 71548) | Neocapritermes taracua P3 segment gut microbial communities from Petit-Saut dam, French Guiana - Nt197 P3 | ecosystem: Host-associated > Arthropoda: Insects > Digestive system > Gut ... | reverse complement strand
CACGCCGAACAGCCCCGCATGCCTTGAATCCATATTGCTGATACTCAGCCCTGTTACCTGATGCCCCTCGCCGTTAAAGCTTCCCTTAAAATGCGCGCCGGCGCCTTTCCCGATCGGGATCCAGCCTTTCCCGCCATTCCAGGAGGGGCTTTCCTGCCCATAAAGCGAAAGGTCAATATCGGAAGACAAATAGACCGACTTCCCGCCAAAACTATCCCGCGCGATCCCTTCCGCGTCGCCGTTGACTATCTGTGCCAGCCCCGCCAGCTGGTCCCCGTTGTCAATATATATTGTAGCCAAATCCGCATCGTACCATGATGTGTCGGGCGTACCTTTCCCCCTGGCAGCCGCCCCTTCCCCATCGCCGGAAGGCGGCAGCCCGCCCTCTGATCCATCACCGCCATCTGTCCCCTCGCTGTACCCGGCGCCGGACCACTCGTTATCCGCGCCGTCACCATCCAGGCCTTCTTTATCGCCTGTGCCGTCACCGTCATCGCCTTCACCATCTGATTCATCGCCGCCGTCTGGCACGCCTGGCTCACCGCCGTCTGTACCATCGCTGCTGTTTCCATCCCCGTCCAAGCCGTCGTTGTCCGAACCTTCAAACAATTGTAAAAAAATAGAAAAGGCATTGCTTATAAAATACCTCACTTCGCTCGTAAGAAAAGAGAACAGCCCATTGCCACTGCCTGCAGGGCCCGCCACCATTGGCGTACTGCTATCATTTAAATACGCAAACTCGCCCCAATAACACTCCGGGGATCGTTCTTTATCCGTTCCGGAATCCCCAACGAAAACCAGCGACGGCAACATAGCCGCGACCAACGCAGCAACCAGCACCCATGACAATAAGGGGCGCCTCGCCTGACGCTTGTCATCCTTTTTCTTCATTTTCCCATCCCCCCGGCGCATCCCGCTCCTGCCAACGCCCCATCGCTTTTGCTTTTCCGATAAAACCAGCCGTTTTGCCATTATGCAAAAACACACAGGCAGAGCCACTGCCTGACAAGGCCCTTTCTATTTAACTGTGCATGTTTGCCCCCCAGTTGTTGAACCAGCAACAATTATATCATATTTTTTGAAAGTCAACCACTTTATGGAAATTGAAGCCAAAGGGGGGCCAGAAAAACTTTCCGATACCCGCAAGCCGGTTTGCGGCTCGCGGCCCTATCCCTTATACTAATACGAAAGCATGGAAAAGTTTCTTGATTTGAGAAAACTGGACGGCGCCGCGCTGTTCAGTCTGCGCAAGAGGGTCGTGCGCCTAAAGGAAAAGGGCTATAGCGGCAAGGATATAGCGCGCCGCCTGCGCATCCGCGAAAACCGCGTCAGCGAGATTTGGCAGGCCTGGCTGGAAGCCGGGATCGAAGGGCTCAGGCCCGGGGCGGCCGGGCGCAAGGCAGGGGAGAGCGCCCTCATCCCGCCCGCGGCCGAACGCGACATCAGGCGGACGATGATAGCCCGCACTCCGGACCTGCTGAAAATGCCCTACTCGCTTTGGACGCGCCAGATCGCCTGCGACTTCATCAGGCGCGAATACGGCATCCGGCTGCCACTGCGCAGCATGACCAACTACTTCAGGAAATGGGGCTTCGCATGCGTAGCGCCAGCGAAGTCCGAGAGCTTTTTGGGCGCGCCGGAATTCCGTCGCTTCATGGAAGAAGGCTTCCCCGCCATCGTCCGGCGCGCCGCGTCGGAAAACGTCGGCATCTACTGGTTCAGCGAGACATGGATCCCGAAAGAGCTGCGGCAAGAGGGCAAAGGACAAGAAGTCAGCGGACAAAAAAGCGACGGGCATGAGAGCGGCAAAAGCGCGCGGCGCATAAGGATGGTCGCGGCCGTGACAGCACGCGGGACGGCAAGGTTCACTTTTGTCGAAGGAAGGCTGTCGCAGGAGAAGTGCATCGCCCTCATGGGCCGCCTCATCCGCTACGCGGACAGGAAGGTCTTCTTCATAGCTGCGGACACCAAGGCCTTTCGCGGCAAAAAAACCATGGCCTGGCTGAAAGGCCGCGAAGACAGCATCGAGGTGTTCTATTATCCGGCGCCGCGCCGATAAACCCAGGCGTCAGCGGCTGCCCTGTCCCGGCAATACCGGCCTTTATCTGTGCCTTATCACCTCGAACCGCTCAAGCTTGACCTTCCCGCGGTCCTTTTCGGCAATCCCTGCCTTGCGTATCGCGATAGAGACCTGCGTTTCGGCATCGTCGATCCCGTCAAGGTCCGGCAAAAGCAGGCCCCGCCTGCCCCCGAGGCTGACGATGACCCCATAACGGGCCGGGTCGAGCGCGTCTTCGCTTTCCACAGGCTCCGCCGGCGCAAGCACGTCGACAGAATACTGAAGGAACGGCAGCTCGTCCTCCCCGATGGCGTCAAAGCGCGGGTCGCGCGTCGCCGCGCTGACAGCGTTCGCGCGTATCTCTTCGCCGACGCATCCCGTAACGGGCGATATCGTACCGATGCACCCGCGAAGCTCACCCTGCTTCTTGATCGACACGAAGACCCCCGCGCGGGTCTCCGCCAACTCCTCCGCCAGGGGCTCCGGCGCCTTGTACATGCGCCCTGTCTTCACGTAGCTCTCGACCGTCTGCCTGGCGAGCGCCACGTGCGGGCTCTCGTTCCGGTTGCGCTCCTCCGCGTTTTCGCGCTCTTTTTCAAGATACCTGTCCAGCCAGGCGCGCCCCTCGTCATCGCCCGCCACGGAAAAACGCGCGATGCCGTAGCCTACGCCGAACGGCCCCTCGTAAGAGTAGAGCTCGGACGACACGGCCTTCCTGTCCAGTGCCCCCGCCATCACGACAAGCGGCCTGTGCCCGCACTCGCCCGCCTTTTCGCAGAAGGCCCCGTCCATGGAAAGCAGCCTCGAAAAATCCGCGGTCCCAGCGATTTCGCGTATGGCCTTGTCGAACTCGGGCCCCTCGGGCGCATACCCGTACGGGCCCTCGCCGTCCAGCTTGTGCGACAGGTCGCCGCTCGCTACGACGACCGCCCTTCGCCCCAGATGTTCTGCGGCCTCCGCGATCAGCTGCCCGAGCCTGTAATGCGCCGCGAGCGGCAGCCCCGCGACGCCAATCCTTACATATTTTATGTTATTATTTGCTTCGTTGATAAACCGCACGGGGATGCTCGTCCCGTGGTCGAGCGACTTGTCGCGCTCGCCCTGTGCGCCCGCCGGGAACCCCGTCGATTCGCACGCGAACTCCAGCGCGCGGGCAAACTCCTCGTCGTATACGGCCTCCACGTCCACGTCCCTTGCGCCGAAGCGCCGCATGTCCCCATGCGCCCCGCTACCCGGCGAGACATGGAAATAGTCCGCGTACATCTGCGCGTGCGGCGATATGATGACGACGGTCTCGGCCCCGGCTTCGGCTATCTCTTCCCCGAAGCGCCTGTACGCCGCCACCGTCGCGGCTATCTCATTTTGCTTCCCGCGCCCGACCTCCGGGAAGATCAGCGGCGGGTGCGGCACGAGCCATCCAGCTAAAACAGGCATAATGCCCCCCTTCTATCAGCGCTTTCTTCCCCGCTTTTCAAATGTCCAGGTAGGAGTCGGCGTAGAGCGTGCGGTTCAGTATGATCTCCGACGTCTTGACCGTATCCATCAGGCCCTTGTCGAGCGGGTTCAGGATCGCGCTCGTCAGCCCGCACTCGATCGACATCGCGCAAAGGACGCTGTCCACCACCGGCCTCACGTGCGGCGGCATCCCGTTCGACGCGTTGGAAAGCCCGCAGGTCGACTTCAGCCCCATCTCCTTCAGCACGCGTATAAACTCCAGGAACTCTTCCTGTTTCTCCTGCATCCCCTTGACGACGAGCGTCAGCGGGTCGAACCAGACGTCCTCGGACGGATCCATGCCGGCTTCCATGGAACGCTCAAGCATCGCCTGCAGGTACTCGCCCCTCTCGTCGTTGTTTGCCGGAACGCCCTTCTTCATGAGCAGGCCGATGGCGATGCAGCCAAACTCGGCCGCCAAATCGATGTTTGACAGGCGTTCCCCCGCGTCCGCGGAGTTGACGATCGCCCGGCCCCGCGCCGGGTTGTAGACCTCCAGGCCCGCGCGGATCGCGTCCTGGTTGACCGTGTCCAGCACGAGCGGCACATTGTCCAGCGCACCCTGCAGCTCGGGCACGATCCACTTCATGATTTCCACGCCGTCGCGTTCTGCCGGGCCGATATTGACGTCCAGGTAGTCCGCGCCCGCCTCCGCCTGCTCCCTGCCGCGCGCTATGATCGGCGCCGCGTCCCTGCTCGCGAGAGCCTCCTTGATTTCGGGCGAGATCACATGGATCCGCTCGCCGATGATGATAAATTTACCAGACACTACGCATACCTCTCTTTCAGGAATTTTACCAGCGAAACCGCCTCGTTCGGCGCAACGATTATATTCCAGCCCGGCAGGCTCTCTTCGAGCTCGCCCTTCAGCACGGCGACCTTCCCCGGGATCATCAGGTCGCGGTTTGACACCTTGCTCTCTATATCCTGCCCCTTGACGAAGCGCGTGATGCTGCCCGCCGACAGCTTGCCCGCCGCCCAGGCCGTCAGCACGGAATACCCGCCCGCGTCGGGGATCAAGAGGTTCACGGGCACGCCCGACCGCTCTATCTCGCCCGAGACTATGAAGTAGGTGAGCGCGAAGTCGACCGTGAGCGCGCATGGGCTGTCCGCCGAGGCGCCGTTGATCGGATAGACGCCCTCCTCGACCGTCATGGGCTTCTGCGGGTCGGTATAGACATTCTGGCGAAGCCCGTACAGCGGCAGCGCCTGCGCGTAGCTCATCCCGCTCATTATAATGATGGAACCGTATTTCATCGTGAAGAGCGACGCGAGCGCCGTCTCCCTGTACACGCACCCGCCCGCGAGCCTGGCCACGTTGACTATCGTCGGGTAGCCCATGGAGCGGTCGCCGTCCTTGATGGCCGCGCGGCGTATCTGCACCGCGTTCGCGAACGCCTCCTTGACGGAAGCGGCGCCCACGTCGATCGCGATCTCCTTGACGCCGGCTTCCTCGAGCGCCTTGACCGTGTCGTGGATTTCGTCCAGATTGGCCCCGGACACGCCGAGCGGCGCCCCGGCCGCGATGGCGATTTCCGAGAACTCCTTGTAATTGCCCGCGTTCGCCCCGTTCAGGACAGGCTTCCTGTCCTTGACAAGCTCCAGCGCGGCCCTCGCCGCGTCCGCGTCCGATACGTCAAGGATAATCGCCCGGCCGAAATCCGCGGCCTTCCCGACAGCCCCGAGGAACCCCTCCTTGTCGCCGGCATACTCGACGTTTATCACGTCGACCATCATGCGCTCGCCGATCCGCTCATAGTCGATCTTCGCCGCCTCGGCAAGCCTCTCGTCCGCGCAGCCCGCGCAGACCGTCACGCCGAACAGGTTCTTCGAGACGAAGGCCTTCTCGTGCCTGAACAGCACGGTCTCGCCGCCGAGTTTCTGCTCCGCGTCCCCCGCCCCGAACGTCACCGTCTTCATCGGCGGCGCGGTCGCGCCTGCGAGCTGCGCCATCGCGTCCTCCGACATATACGGGCATTGCTCGATCTTGACCGAGCCCTGCGCCACCTTCATCGCGAAAGCCATGCAGGTCGGCGCGCCGCATTCCTTGCAGTTGGTGCGCGGCGTCAGTTTGAAGATATCAAGCCCTTTTAGCGCCATTTCCAACACCTCCTTACATCAACCCGCCAATGATGGCGGATACGGTTTTAACGGAATCGGGATGCTTCAGTATCACGGCGTTCGATCCCGAAGCCAGGCACGCCATCGCCGTCGTGATTTCCATATGGACGCCGCGTTCCTCGACCGGCCCCCATTCCGGGAAATCCTCCTCGGAGACGATGCTCTCCTTCACGCCCCAGGCGTCTTCGGCGAGCGGCGTCACGATCGGCGCCTGCAGCATGTCGTCATCCTGCGAGAGCGCGGCGCCGCGGATGCGCTCCATCGCGCTGGCCACGTATTCAAACCCGTAGCCTGCCGCCGCGTTGCCTACATGCATCACGGTGCTGCCGTCCTTCACGCCCTGCTGGCTGATCATCACGTTGAGCTGTTTCGCGAGGTTGATGTCCACGGCCGACTCGGCCGCGATCTTCTGGCCGTAAGCGAGCACGGCGCCGACCGCGATGCCTTTGTAGTTGTCCTCGACCGCGCTCATGAGCAGGACATTCTGCCCCTCAAGCGCCTCCGCGACCTTGCCGAGCAGCGCCGCGTCCTTCTCCGCGTTGCCGCTGCCCTGGATGACAAGCGGCTTTGTCACGGCCGAGGCGGCCTCCCTGCACTTCGCGACGCTGTCCTCGACCGGCTCGTCGTCGCCGTTGGGGTCCGCGCTCTTCAGCGAAAGGCAGACGAAGCTCGCGCCCTCCGCCTCGCATGCCCGCTTCGCGACCTCGGCGAGCGTCTCCGCCCCCTCGAAAAACGCCGCGATCCCGGGTATGTGCCGGTCCGGCCCCTTGTCGGAAAAACAGATCCCGACCGCGGGCGCGTTCTTGATCTCGGCGTCGAACGCGTAGAGCGGAAGCGTGCTTTCCCCCCCAAGCGCTATCGCGCTGTCCCCCGTGCCAATCACCGTCTCGGAAACCTTCGACGGGAATACCTGTGGTGTTTTCGCAAAACCCATATAATTCTCCCTTCCTGACATTGATTAAACAACAATAATATATCTAGATCAGCGGCTCCATCTCCAGCACGGGGTGCCCCTGCCCGGCCAGGAACTCGACCAGGGCCTCGGCGTCCTCCGTTACCGTCTCGTCCGCTATCATGTCCGTAAACCCGTCCAGGCCGTACAGCTCTTTCGCCGTCGCGTCCAGCTTGGGCCTGACGAGCTCCTTGAGTTCATTCGGCATCCATACGATGCGCGCCGGCCCGCCCTCGGCCTTCATGAATTTCTTCGACGAGATGAACTGTTTCCCGTGCCCCATGAAGCCCGGCGTCTGCACGCCGCCCCCCGTCATGGACGCCATCTCCGGGAAATCCATGCCGAGCGGCGTCATGCCCTGGTGCTCGCGGTTCACGATGACTACCCCCTGCGAGAACGGCTCGATCCCGCAGATGCACTCGAAGCACCCGCAGCTCGTCATCGGGTCGTTCATGATCGAATACAGCGTCACCTGCTCGAGGTTCCCGTGCGACGACTTCAGCACGCACTCGTTGACATCCTCCCAGATCCCGACATTCTCGTCTATGACGCGCTCCTTCGTGACGACCTGGCAGGGCCCGTTCGGGTCGAGCCGGTTCGTCGCCTTCGCGTCGAGCCAGGATACCGCGCCGCACAGCCCGAGCCGCTCCGGCGTCACGATGCACACATGGGACGGCGAGAACGACTGGCAGAGGATGCAGTTATAGAAGTTGTCCACCGACTCGTCCGTCAGCGACCCGAGCCTCTCGTCGCGCTTGTCGTAGACCTTCTTCGCCTCCGCGCGCTCCTTCTTCAGCGTTTCCGGATCCGTGATGAGCGTCACCTGGCACTTGTCGACCACGGCGTCGTATTCGCCCTTTATCTTCGCGTAGACCACCTCGCCGTAGTGTTTCGCGCGGAACCCGGCGTCGAAAGCCGCCTTGCTCAGGCGGATGCGCAGGACGTCGCGCTGCCCCGTATGCATTACCCCCTCGATACAGTTGATGAAGTAATGGAAATTCCGCTCGAACACCGGCTCGAAGTCGGCCTGCATATTCTTTCCGGAGACCTCCGCGATGACCCCGAACCCGAGCGAGTCCCCCTCCTCGAATTCATCGAAGTCAGGCCCGATGAGCTCTATCCTGTGGTCTTCGATCAAGTGGCCCTCGGCCGACCGGCACAGCTCGAACGTGTCATATTTCGAGCCGTCGATATCGATTCGCATATCCTTCTTGCGTACGATCTCGCCCTCGAACGCCGACGAAAACGCGACCGGGATGTCGATCTCCGTGATCTTGATCCTGATATCGCGCGCCTCGAGCGAGGTCTCGATCCAGTCCCTGGTGTCCTTTTGTATAATGATGCTTTTCGGGACGCGCCACATATCCTTCCCGTCGTCCGTGATGACCGGGAACCCCATGCCGATCGCCCCCGCCCCGCACGCGACAGTCAGGTCGTTTACCGGCTCGAAAGCGTTCACGAAAGCATGTATCCTGTAATAAGTATAATCGTCGAATTCCCAGCGGTCCCCCGGCTGTATCGCGCCGAAGATCATCGCGGCCCGGTACACGAAGGAGATGATATGCGCGACCTGCCACGTATCCGGCCCGACCGCCACGACGCGCACGTTGAACCCGAAGTTCATGCCCTTGCCCTTTACCTGCCCGATAATGCCGCCGAGCAGGAAGACGAAGATGCCGCGCGTCTGGTAGCCCTTGACGAGCTCGACAGCCTCGTCGTCCGAAGGGGCGGCCCCGTGTATGACGACAAAGCCGGGGATATCGTCCGTCACGAGCGGCACGCCGAGCTCGCGCACCTCCGCGTCCGTCAGGTGCCCGTGGTACTCGCCCTTGTACGGATCCGGGTCGCGGGCGTACTTGCACGCCTCTATCGTCTCGGCCGCCATGAACGTGCCCATGCCCGCGTTGAACGCGTTGCCGAGCCTCGGCTCGTGCGCGTTCCAGCCCTTTGCCTCCTCGAAAGCCTCTTTCAGCCCGCCGAGCGTCGAGACATTCCTTCCGAGGTACGCCATATGGCAGGCGAGGTTGTACGCGGTGTTCGGCATGGCGACCGGCGCCTCCTCGCCGAGCTCCGCGATTGCCTCGGCGAGCGCCTTTTCGGCCATCGCGAACATTTCGTCCGCGCCGTCCCAAACCCGATCAAACAGTTTTTTCATTACATCATTCCCTTCCGGCCTTCGCGGCGTTCACTTCCTGCTTTTCCGCGATGCCCTTCCTCTGCCTGTTGTTTAGCATTCCGCATCTTCCTATTCGGCGGGATCCTTGTCTCGAGCCAGCCTTTTCTTGATCTCCTCGATCTCGCGCGTCACGGCCTCGCCCGTCTCGAACGGCGACCCCGCGCGCTTGTCCGCGTCCACAACGTCGTCCGAGTACGAGATGAACCCGAGCAGGTCGCCCTCGTCCACCCTGGACCTTATGAACTCCCGGTCCTCCTCGGAGCGCACCTTGTTGCCGGCCACATATACCTTTGTCACCCCGAGGTCCCCGGCAAGCTTTTTTATTTTCCTGTATGTCTGTACGCTCCGCGAACCCGGCTCCGTCACGACGATGAAAAAGTCCACCATGCCCGCGGTGCCGCGCCCCAGGTGCTCAAGCCCGGCTTCCATGTCCATGATGACGATGCTGCCCTCGCCGACGACCAGGTGGCTGATGATGCGCTTCAGCATCACGTGCTCGGGGCATACGCACCCGCCGCCGCCCGTCTCGACCGTCCCCATGACCAGGAGCCGCACGCCGTTCTTCTCGCGCGCGAACCGGTCCGGGATATCGCTGACCTGCGGGTTTATCTTGAAGAACTTGCCGAAACTGTCCTTCGTGGCGCCCGTCCGCTCGGAAATCAGGTCCGTCATCTCCGAGACCGGCGTGATGCCTGAAAGCTCCGCCTCCGTGAAGCCGAGCGCGAGCCCGAGGTTGCTGTCGGGGTCGACGTCGACGGCGAGCACGTCCCTGCCCTCCCGCGCGTAGAGCCCCGCGAGGATCGAAACCAGCGTGGTCTTGCCGACGCCCCCCTTGCCTGTTACCGCGATCTTCACCGGGCTAGATCCCGAGCGCGTCGCGCTTCGCCTCGATGCCTTCGATAATGGAGCTCACGAGCCCGTGCGGGTCCTTGTCAATCACGTAGCCCGCGCCGCAGATATCGCGCGTGCCCTGCGTGATCAGCTCCATCATCTGCCCGCTGCCCTTGACCTGCGGCTCTATGCCCAGGTAGACGTCGATGCCTGTCGCGACGACGTAGTTCGCGATCGCGACAGCCTTCTCGCTCATCCATTCCGGCGCGCACCCAACGATTGGAAGCTGCGTCGTATCGACGCCCCAGTCCTTCGCGATGCCCGTGACGAGCAGCATCATGCGGCTGATATCGACGCACGCGCCCATATGCAGCACGGGCGGGATGCCGACGAGGGTGCACACGCGCCTGAGCCCCGCGCCGCAGAGCTCCTTCGCGTCCATGCGCATCAGCCCCGCCTTCGCCGCCGCCTGCGACGCGCAGCCCGAGCCGACGATAAGTATATCGTTGGCCATCAGCTCCTTCATTATCTCGATATGGCTGTAATCGACGCGCACCTTCGGGTTGTTGCAGCCGACCATGGCGACCGCGCCGCGGATGACGCCGCTCTTGATCGCGTCGATCGCGGGCCTGTAGCTGCCGCGCGGGTCGTCCGCGAGGCGGCTGTTCGTCACCCCGTCCAGCTCGGCGATGATCTGGCTTGTCGGGTACCCCACGACGGCCTCCTGGGTGTGCTCCGGGATATAGACCTTGTCCCGGTTTCTGTTCGGGTAGTTGTCAATGGCCTCTTTCACGAGCCCTTTCGCCTTCTCGTACGCGTTCCCCGCGTCCTCCGCCGTGAACTCTACATAGGTCGAGCCGGGTATCCGGCAGATGGGCGAGGTCGTGATGAACTTCGTGTGGAAGCATTCCCGGAGCCTCCCGAGCGCCGGGAAGATGCACTGCACGTCGACGCACATCATCTCGACCGCGCCCGTCAGCAGGGCGTTCTCCTGCTGAAGGAAATTGCCCGCCATCTTCACGCCGTGCCGCATGGCCACCTCGTTGGCCGTGCAGCAGAGGCCCGCGATATTGATGCCCTGCGCGCCCTTGCCCCGCGCGTAGTCCAGCATTTCCTTCGTCTCGGCCGCGAGAACGATCATCTCCGAGAAGCACGGGTCGTGCCCGTGCACGATGATGTTGACCTGGTCCTCTTCGAGGACGCCGAGGTTCCCCTCGGTCGCATGCACGCCCGGGGTCCCGAAAAGTATGTCCGTGAAATCCGTCCCTATCATCGAGCCGCCCCATCCGTCAGCCATGCCGACCCTGAGGCTCTGGCGCACAAGTGCCTCGGCGTCAGCCGTATTGCCCATGTTCGTCATATGCAGGGACGTCGCGATCTCCCGGTCGATGGCCCTTGGCGCGATGCCCTCGGCCGCCCAGAGCTTCTGCCGCTCCTCCGTGGCGCGCTCGATCAGGCGCAGCGTCCCAAACGGCTTGCCGAACTCCATGAGCCCTGCCTCGGCGACCTCGTGCGCTATATCGTAGATATCGCGCCCTTCCGTCACGACGCCCCACTCCTCGGCAATCCTGAGCAGCTTCGCCTCGTTCTTCACCGTATACGGCCCATCCGCGCTCGCCTTGTGCAGGGTGTGCGCTATCTCGCGCGCGTGATCCGAGTGCGCAGAGCTGCCGGCCGCCGCGCTCCTGAGGTAGTTGCGCCCCGCGATGGCGTGCGCGTCCGCGCCGCAAATCCCGTACGCCGCCTTCGGCGTCACGCGGCACGGCCCCATCGAGCAGATGCGGCAGCAAACGCCGTCCTCCCCGAACTTGCACTGCGGCTGCTGCGCTGCCTTGCGCCCCTCGTAGGTCTCGACGCAAAGCTCGCAAGCGATCTCCCTTAGCCTTTGCGTGTCGGCCTCCATCTCCTCGATAGTCGTAAACGGTTTCATCTCTTTCATAACGTTATACCTTTCCGCCACGGGGCCCTACGAAAAATATCCTAAGCCCACATTACCCATTATGTATTTTCTATGCAATACCTTTCCGCCGCGGGGCTTGTCTGTCTTCCATAGCCCCTGCAACCCAATACGTCTTGCCGCCTCCGTTTTCCCTGTAATGCCAGTACAACAGCGATTTTTTGCCCGTTAAACCGCCTGCCCCATCAGCGATTTCGCGCGGATTTGCCTTGCCCGCGAAGCTGTCATTTGCGTTCTTGCCCGTTAAACCGCCTGCCCCATCAGCGATTTCGCGCGGATTTGCCTTGCCCGCGAAATGGCCTCGCCTATACCTTTCCGCGACTCCTCTCATAAAGCGATCCGCCTGAGTATATCGAAAAACGCGACCCGCGCCGGGCTGTCGTCCGGCAGCCCTACAGTCGGCCGCCCCGCGGCATCGTACTCATAAACATTGTCGTCCGCCGGCACGACCCCCGCGAAGTCAAGCCCGTGCCGCTCGATCTCCGCGCTGACGCCCGCGTCCAGCTCGCCGCCCGGCGCCCTGTTGACGACCAGCTTCACGGAAGGGATCCGCATCTTCAGCTCGCCGATAAGCCCCTGTATCCGCGCCGCCGCCTGCACCCCCCGCCGCGAACAGTCCGACACGATGATGACCATGTCTATGCCCGGCAGCACGCCGCGCGAGATATGCTCCATCCCAGCCTCGTTGTCGACGACTATGTACTTGTAGTTCCCTGAAAATCTCTGGACCTGCTTCTTTAGCAGCCCGTTCACGAAGCAGTAGCACCCCTCGCCCTGCGTCCGCCCCATCACGAGCAGGTCGTAGTCGTCCTCCTCCACAAGGGCGTCGGCAAACCCGATGGACAGGTAGTCCTGCTTCGTCATGGTCGGCGGGATCGGCGACTCTTTGTCATATTCCGCGTTGCGCACGTTCTCGCGCAACTCGCCGAGCGTCCTGCCGATCTCCACGCCAAGCACCTCGTTCAGGTTGGCGTTCGCGTCCGCGTCGACGGCAAGCACAGGCGCCTTACCCTCCCGGGCAAGCCAATCTATCAGGAGCCCCGCGAGCGTCGTCTTGCCTGTGCCGCCTTTGCCGGCCAAAGCGATCGTGTACGCCATAGCAAAACCCGGCCCCGTCAGCCCTCTTGCTTCTTCGGCGGCCCGATGAACCCCTTGCGGAACGCCGTAAGGTAGTTCATGCAGTACTCGTCGTTGCCGAGCAGCGCGTCCGTCGCGTACAGCGTCGCGCGCATGTCGGGCGATGTCGGATCCATGATGGCGCTGTCCATCCCGGCGCTCATCGCGAGCGCGAGGAACTGCGTATTGATCGCCTTGCGGTATGGCATGCCGAACGAGATATTCGACAGCCCGCTCGTGATATGCACGTCGGGGTACTTGCCCTTGATCTTCCTGACCGCGTCGTTGAACGAGAGCAGGCTCGTGCTCGTCGTCGCGAGCGTCGTCACGAGCGGGTCGATGAAGACATTGCCTATCGGTATGTCATGCGCCAAAGCCTGGCCTATCAGGTCCTCGGCAATCTGGAACTTGACCTCCGGGTCCGTCGGTATGCCGTTCTTGTCGCAGGTCAGCGCGACCACCTTCCAGTCCGTGCCCTTGATGGCAGGCAGTATGGCCTCGCACTTCCCCGCCTCGCCCGAAATGGAATTCACGAGCCCCGGCTTCTTAGCGAGCTTCATCATTTCGATTATGACGCCGGTATCGCTGCTGTCGATGCAAAGCGGCGTATCGACCTCGTCCTGCACGAGCCCGATCAGCCAGCGCATGGTCTCGAGCTCGATGTCCGGCGCCGTGCCCGCGCACACGTCAAGATAGTCCGCCCCGAACTCGCTCTGGCTCTTCGCGATCCCGCGTATATACGACTCGTCCCTGGCCTCGATGGCCTCCATCGTCCTTGGAATAAACCCGTTGATTTTTTCGCCGATAATAATCATGTCATTCTCCTTGTCAATTCCTGTTTTGATTGCTCAGGCTTAACGCCTCTCTACATCATGTATTATACGAACCCGCGTTTTTACGCGCAATCCGACCAAATGGCCAATTTCCCGTCAGTCTCTTAATGCAAAATGTAGGAGTGCTTTCTGTATTATTAATGTTACAATACTTTCAGCCATAAAGCAAGCCGTGTTTCATTTTATTGGTATTATTGTAATATTATGGTTGACGCGGTTCTGTTTGTGTAGTAATATGGCATGCATGGGGTTGCCGTGTGCGGGTACTTCCGGGACAGAAAGGAGGTAGTGCATGGTAAACCTGACAATAACGCTGGACGTTGTCGCTCTCGTTGCCCTTGTGCTGCTTCTCGGTAAGAAAAAGAAGTAGCACCGCGAGGTGAACGCGGTGCATTTCCTGAACTTGACTAAAAATCTCGTTCCGTGAGGCGCCCGCCGAAGCTTACGGCAGCCCCTCACTGTGATAATGTTAACACCTGCAAAACACTGTGTCAACATTATGCCCGAAAGAGGATTGCCGGCGTTGCCCGAAAAAGGATTGCGGGTATTGCCCGATAACAGAAATCGCCAGGAGGACGCTATGCACGAAGGACACGAAAAAGACAAAAGCATCCCCGAACCGAGGCTCATACTCGGCTATATGCTGGAACACAACAAGCAGCATGCCGCCGAGCTCGCCGCCCTCGCGGGGAAACTCGAAGATGCCGGCCGCAAAGACGCGGCCGCCCTCGTCCGCGAAGCCACGGCCGCCTACGGACAGGGAAATGCCAAACTGGCCGAAGCGCTCCAAAGCCTATGACCACGTTAAGGGACGGCAAAGTGCGCGAAAACAGTCCGGTGGCAAACACGATTAGATTGCACCCATGTGTTTTGCGTAAATTTTACGGTTGTGTTTGGCTTTTCGCGTGTTTCGTCTCTGAAACAGGCCGGTTTTGCCACAATAAGGAATTTATGCTAACTATAATTTTCAATAATAGAATAAATATACATTTTTATCGTGCACAAGTGGAAATTTTACGCAAAAGTCGAGGTATAAATCTAGTAAAGCCGTTTATTGGCTATAGGCTGACGTTGGAATGCCTGGTTTTCACACGGCCTGATGGTTTATTCAAGGCAGCTTCCCGCTTTGTTCGAAACATATAAGGAGGATGATTGCAAATGTGCCTGTCAACAGTATATAGCGGCGACACGCCCGCGCCCGAAAACATGCTCGCGGAGTATGTAGTAAGCGTAGAAACCGAAGGCGACGCCATCCGCCTGGTCGACATAACAGGCGAGGAACTGTCCCTGCGCGGTTCGCTGCGCCTCGTCGACCTCGTCGGCAACCACATCTTCATCAAGCTCGAAAAATGACGTCCTGCGGGACGCCGAGGGCGGCGTCCCCTACGGGTTGCCCCGGCCCCGGAGGCGGGCGGCGTCCCCTACGGCCGCCCCGGCCCCGGAGGTGGGCGGGCGGCGTCCCCTACGGGTTGCCCCGGCCCCGGAGGTGCGCGGGCGGCGTCCCCTACGGATTGCCCCGGCCCCGGAGGCGGGAGGCGCCCGCCTTCAGCGGCCGTCCCGCTCGAGCAGCTTGTACGAAAGCAGCAGGTACCACTGGTCGTTCTCGCCGCATACGTCAAACCCCATGATCTCCCGGATGCGCTCCAGCCGGTACAAAAACGTGCTGCGGTGGATATACAGCTCCTTCGCCGCCGCCACGGACTTGCGGTTGTTCTTCAAGTATACATAGAGCGTCCTGAAAAGGTCCTGGTTGTGCCGTTCGTCGTAGTCGAGCAGCTTGAGCAGGCCCGGCTCGCAAATCATGCGCGCAGGCAGCTTTTCCGTACAGCTCTCCAGGATGTACTGCTCTTTCACGTCCGAAAACCGGTGCAGCCATTGGTAAGGCTTGGCGCGCGGGCCGAGTTTCAGCGCCTCGCCCGCCTGCATATAGTACTGCCTCAAATACCCAAAACCCGAAAAGGTATTGCTGAGGCCCGCCTTCATGTTGTTGTCCTGCAAAAAACTCTTGACGGACGCCTCGACGCTCGCCTCGTCATAGCTCGAAAGCGAGAGGTTGAAAAACGCCGCGATGCTGTTCTCGTATTCGAAAATGCAGGCCTCCTCGAAAACCGTCCCGAGCCGGTCGCTCATGAACCGCATGGTCCGGTTTCGGTAATCCGCGAGTTCAGCGTGTATCCTGGCGCATATATAGTCGTGTCCCGGCAGCCACCTGAACTCGCCGAGCCGCTGCTCGATAAAGCCGGCGTCCCTGTATTCGCCCGACAATATGCTCTTTATCACGAAGGGCAGCGCCTTCAGCTCCTTCGTCTCGTTGACGACAAAGCCGATCGCGAGCTGCACGTACCCTGAAACGTACTCGAGCAGCGCCGCCGTGCTCGGATGGAACTCCCCGCCCATCTCGAGCGCCAGCAAACGGTACTGAAACCGCCCCTGCTGGAATATATTGTGGTACAGCGCGGGCCGGCCCGTGATCTTGAGCGGCACGGCCGAAGGCTGCCCGGGCGCCTTGTCAAAAGGCGGCCTGTCGGCCATCATCATATACGGGACATTGTTGCTGTCGAGTATCGGCTCCAGCGAGGGGTTGCCCGCGTATTCCGTCGAGACGGCGACAGCGAAAAAATTGCTGTCCTGGAGTATCAGGGGGTTTTCGAGCGCCTTAGTCCCGATATCGATCAAGGCCTGCACGTTCGACCCCTCGTTCAGCACCGCTTTCAGCTCCCCGCTCCACAGGTCGTAACGTTCGAAAACGCGCTGTACCGCGTTGTGCAGCTCGGGCAGTGACGCGCCTTCATCCGCGATAAACACGGTTTCGAAGCACCGGATAAGCTCGACGTCGTAGTTCCCCGCGATCACGCAGGCCGACTTGTACTTCCGCCCGTCCCCGCGGAGAGCCCCCGCCTCAGGCCCCACGCCTTCCATCAAGCGAAGACCCGCCGGCTCTGGCCCCGCGCCATCCATCAGGTAGACAAAGCCGTCCTCCGGCACTTCGCCCGCGCCCGCGATCATCACCCGCGAGAGGGCCAGCGCCCCGTCCACGTTCCCAAAGGCGGTCACGCCGACCCCCTGGCCTGCCAGGCCGCGCCTGAGCATATCCGAGCTAATATTCATTCACAAGACCTCATCATCACGTATCGGCAATAATTCTTTGCCTTCTTTTCCTTCTATGCCTTCTTCCGTCTTTGCCGTCTTTGCCTTCTTTACCTTCTTTTCCTTCTTTTCCTTCTATGCCTTCTTCCGTCTTCGCCTTCCGCCTTCTTTCCCTTCTATGCCTTCTTCCGTCTTTGCCTTCTTTCCCTTCTATGCCTTCTTCCGTCCTTGCCTTCCTTGCCTTCTTTCTCTTTCCCTCTTTCCCTATTTCCCTACTTCCTCTTCTGCCATTCTTTTTGTTCTCTCGTCCAAGGCCTTCAGCGATCGTTTCAGCCGCGACACCGCGACATCGCCGACTACCGCCATGTCCTCCGCAGTGAACGCGTACTTGAAATTGTCGCTGAACAGCATCTGCGCGGCTGCCGGGAACTCGTCGTCGCCCTCCCACACGAGAACGCTGATAAAAAACCCGTCGAGGAACTCGAACCTGTACGCCGCGTCCGCGCCGCCTATATCTTCATGCAAAAGCCCCGGCGCCGCGCCGACGGCCAGGCCCAGCCGGGAAGGGTCACTGCCGAACTCGCGCGCGATCCGCCCCAGGACGCGACCCTTGAACTGCGCCTGGTAGACCGGCCCCCACGGCATTTCCTCGTATGAAAGCATCTTCCCCGACGCCGGCGCATGCTTCCCTTCAAGCAAGTACCGGATCGCGAGTATCCCTTCATAGGGCTCAAGCCCCGGCGCCTCGAAAACCGGGTGGCTGATATAATACCGCGTCCCCATAAGCGTGAGCGAAAACCGCCCCGCCTCCGCGTCGTAGCGCAGCCCGGTCCTGGCCGAGATCTCCCGCGCGTCGCTCCCCGCGTACAGAGCCGCGTAATGCGCCATCGGCGCCCCTGTCATCTGCCCTTTAGCCACGTCTTCACCTGTCTCGCAGTATCTATCTGCTTCCTCGCCAAATCTTCCCCTGTGAAGTGGCGCTTTTTTTCGGTTGACGGTGGTTTTTTCGCAAAATACTGCTGTTTATCTTCATTTTTTCGGCTTTTTCCCTGATTTTCCACCGTCAACCGCAATTCCGTGCCACAATCCTTGTTTTTTCCGACATTGCAAGTGCCTGCGGCCGCCACTTATGCCCTGCCGAACAGCGACGCGTCCGTATGCGGCAAGAAACACGCCGCGATGAACTCGTCCATATAGCCCGGCACGGCGGAAAGCTCAAGGTAGGTCATCGCCCCCGCGATCTCCTCGATCCGTTCCTGGGCCTTGTCCGACACCAGCATCGCGTAGGCCCCGGACAGCGACGTATTGCCTATATAATGGTACTTGCCCTCCGGCAGGTCCGGCAGCAGGCCGATCCCGATCGCGTTCGCGATATCCATGCCGCTTCCGATGCCGCCCGCCAGGAAAACATCCTCTATCGCCGAAACATCCATGTCGATCGACTTCAGCATCGTCATTATCGCGGAAAACACCGAGCCCTTCGCGCGGATGAAATTGTCGATATCCGCGTCGTTGATATAGACCTCGCTCCCCGTGGCCGACTCCTCCGCGGTCGCGATCACGTACCGCGTGAAGCCCCAGGGGTCGGTAACGATGCGCTCCCCCGCGCGTATGAACTTGCCCCTGGCGTCGATGATGCCCGCCTTGAACAGCCCGCCGACAAGGTCGACGAGGCCGCTGCCGCAAATGCCCGCGGGAGCCTGGCCTTCCCCGCCGATCGCCGCGTAGGACGGCGCCATGGTTTCCGCGTCTATCGCGACGGCCGTGATGGCGCCGTCGGTCGCCCGCATGCCGCAGCCGATCTCGCCCCCTTCAAAAGCGGGCCCGGCGGAACACGCGCACGCCAGGAGGAAGTCCTTGTTTCCGAACACTATCTCGCCGTTCGTGCCGAAGTCGATGAAGAGCGAAAAGCTTTCGTTCCTCGCGATCCCGGCGGCGAAGACCCCCGCCGTGATATCCCCGCCCACATATGACCCGACCGAAGGCGCGAGCAGCACCTCCGCCTCCGGGTGTATGCCGATGTCCGCCTCGTAGCCGCGGATGCGCGGCTGGCAGAAAAACGCGGGCACATAGGGCTCCAGGCGTATATTGTTGCCGTAGACGCCGAGGAAGAGGTGCGTCATGGTCGTGTTGCCGGTGACTGCCGCCCGTATGATCTGGTGCGGCGAAACCCCGGCGTTCTCGCAGAGCTTGGCGATCAACGGGCGTATGCACTCCCTCGTCACGGCGTCGCGAAGCTTTGAGACCCCTTTAACCCGCGCGCTCTCGACGAGGCGCCCTATGACGTCCGCGCCGAAGCGGATCTGGGAATTTCCCGCGTTGCCTGTCGCCAGGAAGTCCTTGCTTTTCAGGTCGACAAGCGCCGCCGATACCGTCGTCGTGCCGATATCGATGGCCACGCCGACCTGTATGGGCGCGCCGAAGCTGACGTCGAAAACCCGGAACACGGCGTCCTTCTGGCGCGTCTCCTTGCGTATCAATACGCCGATATGGTAGCCGTTCTCCCGCAATGCCTGCGGGAGCTTGCGCATCGCCTGGAGGGACATCGCGATATGTTCCCGGCCGATGCCCAGCCCTTCCGAAACGGCATATATCAATCGTTCCCTGTCGGCCATCGCATCGTCCGGCGTCGGCGGCCTGATATCGAGTTCGAGATCGATAAACGTCGCGTCCGTCCTGTACTTTTCGCTCTTGAGCGCCCTTTTCATGACGGAAAACGATTCCTGGGCGCGCGCGGACGAGAAGTCGGCGACGCGGATACGGTCCTGGTAGGCAAGCGCAGACTGGGGCACGAAGACGGTGACGTCGCCCTTCAGCCCGCTCCGGCACGCGAGCCTGTAGCCTTCCTGGAAATCCTTTCGCGAGATATGCCCGTCGCGCTC
>Ga0082212_10004418_pt1 | contig 19509 bp, 16 predicted proteins | sample TergutNt197P3_FD_71548 | JGI IMG/M metagenome (GOLD analysis project Ga0082212, IMG submission 71548) | Neocapritermes taracua P3 segment gut microbial communities from Petit-Saut dam, French Guiana - Nt197 P3 | ecosystem: Host-associated > Arthropoda: Insects > Digestive system > Gut ... | reverse complement strand
TAATGGGCGACGGCCTGGTTTTTAAAACATTGACTGAACACGGCCTTACCAACTTTCCGCTTGATGTCCGCGAAAAACGGCAGGAGCTCAAATTCTTCATAGTTCCTCCCGTAGTATCGCTTATGTCCCTGTTGTTTGGCTGCGCCGTTGCCGTGCTTGGCCTGGACAAGGCGGGGATAAGCGTAAGCGGAATTTCATGGGGTATGGTGCAGATTCCAATAGTTATTTTTTTTATCGCCGTTATAATTCTGGCCTTTTCATTAAAAAAGAATCTTTCCAGATTTTACTCCTCTATAATTACGCAGATGGAAAATCTTACTTCCGAACGGAAAGATCTGAGCCAGCGTATCAAGGTTTGTTCCGTTGACGAACTGGGCAGTATTTCCGGGATGGTAAATATTTTCTGCGAACATTTAAGCGAAGGAATAAATGATATCAAGAACGGGCAGCACTCCCTTGCCGGAGTGGGAAACAAACTGGAGGCAAACGCGCGAAGCATGGCGGTTTCCGTCGCAGAGATTGCGGGCGCCGCAGAACAGGTTCTGGCAAAAACCAGGGGGCAGCTTGATAATGTTAATACTTCCACCAATGCGGTTAAGGATATAGCGGGGCTTATTGAAACTATGGAAGAATCTGTCAATGCGCAGACCTTGAGCATGAGTCAGGCTTCCGCGGCGGTAGAGCAAATGGTGGGAAATATTTCGTCGATTGGTTCCGTTACAGAGAAGATGGCGGCTCAGTTTAAGACCGTTGGAGAGGCTTCTGACGAAGGGCAGCGCATTCAAAATGCCAGCAGAGAGCGCATCAGCGAGATTGTAAGGGAATCCCAGTCTTTGCAGGAGGCGAATAAAATTATCGCTACCATTGCGGCGCAGACAAACCTTTTATCAATGAACGCCGCTATAGAAGCCGCCCACGCCGGAGAAGCCGGCAGGGGATTCTCCGTAGTAGCCGATGAAATCCGCAAACTGGCGGAAAATTCTTCCTCAGAATCCAGAAAAATCGGCGCGGAGCTGAAACAGATTGTAGCCACTATCGATCATATAGTTAAGGACGCAGAATCGTCGGGGACAGCATTTGCCGAGGTTTCCCGCAGGATCGGCGAAACTGAAAAACTGGTTATCGAGGTAAATAATGCCATTCAGGAGCAAAAAACCGGCGCAAGCCAGGTGATGGAGTCCCTGAAGGCGATGAACGATACCAATGCCCATGTTTCAGCCGATTCGCGGAAAATGGGCCAGGGCAACGAAACCATGCTCCGGGAAATTGGCGTCCTGCAAAGCAGCGCCGGAGAAATTGAGGTCAGCATGGAGGAAATGTCCGCCGGCATCAAGAGGATAGAGTTTGGCGCTGAGGAAGTTTCAAATCTGGCAGCCGCCAGCCGCTCTTCCATCGAGAAAATCTCCGCCATAGCCGACGGGTTTGAGGTATAACTTTCGCTTAAAACCTTCAAAAAATGCGCCGATAATTTAAAAGAGTTCTTGTAACTAACTTAATGTATCATTTACAATAAGCAGGGGAGGTTTTGGGTATGTCTGATAGCGATGATCTGGATCTTGAGGGCGGTGATTCCTCTGATTCCGGCGGTGCCCCAAAAAAAAGAGGCGGAGGCCTTGGCAACTTTTTACCGACTATTCTGAAATTTGTGGCTATCGGAATAGGCGCGTTGATTTTTATCGTTACAGTTTCGGTAATTACCAATAACGTAATGAACAAGGGCGGTAAAAATCAGACGGTAATTTCGGATCCTTCCGGCCCCTATCTGCCCAATCGTCCCGTTTACAATTATTTTGATATGATTGGCTCCATAACCGTTAAGACCAAGGATTTTCCTACAGGTTCGACTGTTACCGTAGAAGTTCTAATCGGTTACGACGAGGGCGATATGAACGCGTCCGCGGAATTGATAAAGCGCCGTCCCGAACTGCACGATTTTCTGCGCCGCTATTTTGCCGGGAAAACCGCCGCGGAACTGGCCCCTGAAAGGGAAGAAGAGCTGAAAAAGGAGATCCGCGAGCAGCTAAATCAGCGTTTTTTGGACACCGCAAGGGTAAGGAACATTCTGTTCAGCAAAAAAGACGTGATGTTTGATTATTAAATAGTATGTTAAAATGTTATTAAGGGGAGTTTATGACAGAAGTTCTGTCCAGCTTTGAATCGCCTTTCTCAATGCGGAAATTTCCCGGCGCATTTTCTAATGCAAGATTTGAAGTGATAGCGACGCACATTACCGTGCTGACAGAACTGCGATTCATTTTATCGCTTTGGATAATCAGTACAGGCCGTGTTTTAGCCGGTTCAGAACCTCGCGCTTTGGGCAATTGCGCCCACCAGATTTCCCCCTTCAGCATTACCGCTCAACCTTTTCAAGTACGGCAAGCTGCGATTGCAAAAGATCTTCATCAAGCCCTGAAGGAATACCGGCGTACACATCATCATGCGGTGTGGGATTTTCCCGAACTTCCACATACCGCAAGTCCCGAAGTAACCCCAAAAGCGTAGAGGTTTTACTTTCATCATAAATGTTTAATACAACACTTTGCATACCATGATTATACATCTCAGGATACCAAAGTTCAATGCAGGGAAGCGAAAAACGCAGGCTTCCCTCGTATGAGGAAACACCCGCTTTTCAAGGCTTTCGGAAAGGCATTTTTCCAGGGCCAGCGCACTATGAATTTAACTCGAAAATACCTCACGCAGAGGCGCCAAGACGCGGAGAACGCAGAGAAAATATTAAGAAATCCATCCTATTTATATTGATGTTCTGCTATATGAATGGTAAAACAGTGATTTTTCGAACAACAACCCTGCGCCCTCTGCGATCTTCGCGCCTCCGCGAGAAAAAAAGGGAACATAGTGCGCTGGCCCTGCAACAATTTTAATCAATCAGCGTTACTTTTGTTGCCCGGAAACGGGGCATTTCGTCCCGTTTGCTGCGTTCCTCGTCTTCCTCTATCGTGTACCGGACTCTCATACCGTATTTCAGCTCCGAAAAATCACAGTTGGTCAACCTGCTGTAGTGAAAAAATATATTGTTTTTCTCTTCGTCCCTGATAAAGCCGAAGCCGTTGGGGTTAATGCTGTAAATGGTCGAGGTGTATTCTTCCGACGTTTCGCCCGGATCGGCGGACGGGGCCACCGGGCTGGAATTGGCCGTAAATTCCTGAACCTTTTCCGGCACAAACAGGTCTTTCACATACTCGTTGTTGTTTTGATCGATTTTGAGGTTCATCTGCACCGGGAAATAAACCTCGGAAAAAAGATGCCGGGAAGTTTTGGTCTCCACGCTTTCGCCATTTTCGTTATGGTAGGAAAAATCCCAGCAAATCAACATTACCTGGGTACCCAGGGTGTGGAGTTTGCGTACAAGGGGGACATAATCGCCGTCGCCGGCAATCAGCACCAGGATGTCAAAATGTTTGTAAATGGCAAGCTCGTAGGCTTCCAGGGCAAGCCACACGTCAATGCCCTTTTCCTGCCCGAAACTGCCGTCCCCGGCGTACCGCAGCGGCAGGTAGTGGCTGACGATATTCTCCCGCATGAGTATATCCTCAAAAACCCTTTCACTCTGTACCTTTTCCCCCTGATCCTTTGCCAGCGAACGCCCTTTAAAATAATGCGCGTCGATTATCTGGCATTTGCGGATATCCATGCCGGTAAGGGTAGCTACTTCGTTTCTGATAAATTCGTGCAGGCCGCTGATGCTTATCCGTGCTTTTCTTTCATGCTCGTACTTGTAATAATTGCTGATCTTGTAAAAATAATACCCGTCGTAAAATATCCCTATTCTGAGCACTTCCAATAATTTATTATCCATAGATGTTAATCTAGCGAAAATTAATGATTGAGTCTATGCAAAAAGTACCCATAACGGCCGACCATGCTACTTATAGTCTGTAGACTTAAAAGATACATATACAGACGGTAGGTGGTGAACAGCCGCCCACCTGCCCCCGCCGGCCTTTTCAGGATTGCGGATCAAGTTTAGCGAGTTACATTGCTTCCAAAAAACCGAAGTTTTTTAACTCGTCGGCGTTCTTGCGTATCTTTGCAAGGGCCCTCATTTCTATCTGGCGGACCGTTTCGGGAGAGATGTTCAGTTTGGCGCCGATTTCCTTTAAGGTATGCGGCGCGTCACCTTCCAAAAGATAGCGATAGGAAAGTATCTGTCTTTCCCTGTCTTTAAGCCTGCTTAAGAATTTCCGCGCACCCTCACGGTAGTATTGACGGAAAAGATCCTTCTCGGGGTTGTATGTGTAATCTTCATGAATGTCTACTGTCAATTCGCCATCCCTGCCGTTACTCAATTCAAGCGGCAGCGGGCCGGAGCTCATGTTGAGAATAAAATCAACATCCTGCTCGGAAATTCCCAGTTCGTCGGCAATGTCTTTGGATCGGGGCTGATGCATAAGGGTTTGGCTGAGAGTGTGAAAAGAACGTTGTATTCTGCGGAGCATTTCTTCTTTGCGGTGGGGAAGCCTTACAATACGCCGTTTGTTGGTCAGGAAACGAATAATAAACTGGCGTATCCACCAGCTTGCATAAGTGGAAAAACGGATATTTTTTTCATAATCGTATTTTTTTGCGGCTTGTATCAACCCAATATTCCCCTCCTGGATCAGGTCTATAAAGGGAACATCCTGCGTCGAATAGGGACGGGCCATCTTAACCACAAGCCGCAGATTGGAGTTTATCAATTCATTCAGGGCTTTTGTGTCCCCCTGCCGGATACGCCGGGACAAATTGAGTTCTTCGGAAAAATCCAAAAGCGGATACGCCTTTATCTGGCTGAAATATATTTGAAGGATATCCCTGCTTTCATTTTTCGTGCAGCCATTTCCGGATGTTTTCGTCATTATCCCTCCGTGAATTGTCAACGTATATGTAGCAATTTTCGTGCCAAGCTGTTCTTAAATCAGTAGCTTTCGTGTAATTCCTTACTATATAAGGAATTAGCAAAATGCTGTTGTATTTTCATTTTATGAAAACAGATAAAACTGTATACATTTTCATACTCCAAAAAGTATAAAAAAAATTGAATTTTTCGGAATAGCCTGATATTTTTTAATTAATATGGTTGTGTATGTGATTCAGTCCAATATTGACGACAGGATTCTGTCAAAAGCAGTACGGATTCTGGAAGGAGGGGGACTTGTCGCCCTGCCGACCGATACCAGTTGGAGTCTGGTATGCTCACTCAGGTCTCCGGTCGGGATTAAAAAGCTGAGAAAATTGTCCGGCGAAAGAGACGAACGGCATTTTACCCTGCTCTGCTCGGATATTTCCCAGTTCGGTGATCTGTGCAATCTGGACAACAGCCGTTTCCGGCTCATCAAGCGTTTGTCGCCGGGACCCTATGTGTTCATTCTGAAAACCCTTTCGGGAACCGAAAAGGCGCTTGATATCCGCAGAAGGGAAACCGGCGTAAGAATCCCCGATCATTCTGTCCCTCTTGCCCTTATTAAAATACTCGGACATCCCCTTTATTCCATCACCGCAAAAAAATCCATGCGAAAAGATTTCGAATCTTACATCTATGATGAAACTGCCGGGGAATCAGAAGCCGCCAAACAGGAACTGCCCCCCATTCCCGAAGAAGATCTTTTTGAGGGGGGATGGGAACTTGAAGATATCGACGGTGTAGACCTGGTAATTGATGACGGTGAAGAACGCGAGCGTATTTTTTCCACCATCCTGGACATTACAGGCGAAGAAATTACACTACTCCGCAAGGGCGCGGGTCTCTGGCCTGCATAATTGTAAACTATTCAACACGGGAAAGACGGGCAAGAAAGGCTTTTGTGCGTTCAAGCTTTGGGCTGTCGATGATCTCTGCGGCGGGGCCTTCCTCAATAAAGCTGCCCGAGTCCATAAACAGAACACGGTCGGCAACTTCCCGTGCAAAGGGAATTTCGTGGGTAACAATTACCATTGTCATTTTTTCAGCGGCGAGATTGCGTATAACTTTTAAAATATCACCGGTCAGCTCAGGGTCAAGGGCGCTGGTCGGCTCATCGAAAAAAAGCACCTCGGGGTCAAGGGCCAGGGCGCGGGCTATGGAAACCCTCTGCTGCTGGCCGCCGGAGAGCTCAAAGGGATAAGAGCGTACCTTGTCGGAAAGGCCCATTTTTTCAAGCAACGCCCCCGCCCGCCCGGCGGCATCGGATTTGGTTCTGCGGAGAACGTGAACCTGCGCCTCGGTAATATTTCTCTCTACGGAAAAATGGGGAAAAAGATTGAAGTTCTGAAACACCAGCCCCATTTTCAGGCAAATCTCCCTGAGGACATCGGCATGGGCGTAGACCCCGTCCTTCACCATGTCCCTGCCATCGAGGCTTATTGTGCCCGCATCGACAAGTTCAAGATGGGTAACACACCGGAGCAAGGTTGATTTTCCCGAGCCCGAAGGACCGATTATGGCAACAACTTCTCCCCTGTTTACCGTAAAGGAAATTTCTTTCAGGACTTCGAGACTGCCAAATGATTTTGAAATTCCATCTACCCGGATTATTTGATCAGACATAATATGAGAGCCTTTTTTCCAAACGGGCAAATACTATGGTAACGACCCAATTCATTGCCAGATAAAAAAGACCCGCCATAAAAATCGGCGTTGCGGAAAATTCCCTGGCTGAGGCATTGTACGCCGCACGAAAAAGCTCTGCAACACCGATAACCTGGGCAAGGGCGGTATCCTTTACCAGTGTGATTACCTCATTCCCCGTTGCGGGTAGTATCCGCTTGATCACCTGCGGCAGAATGATCCTGCCGAAAGTCTGCGACCCGGTAAAGCCCAGCACCTTGGCCGCCTCGTACTGTCCCCGCGGAACGGATTCTATCCCACCCCGGTAAATCTCGGCAAAGTATGCGGCGTAGTTAAGCGTAAAGGCGATAATCGTCGCGATAAAACGGTTGTATGAAAGAACAGAATCAATTACGGCCAAAGAACCCGGAGAAACGATCCCCTGCAGGCCGGCCTGCAAAAACATGTTAAGATACTTGGGCGCAAAGTAGATAAAAATAAGCTGTAAAATGAGGGGAGTCCCGCGCATAACCAAAAGATAGAATTTAACAAGTGAACTGACAACAACGTTATGCGACATCCTTCCAAAGGTAACGGGCAATGCCAGGGGCAGCGAGAAAATCAGGGTAAGGAAAAATATCTGAATCGATACCACTGCCCCCCGAAGCATTATACCCGTTAATTGAAGCATGGCTGCGGCTATTTTCCAATAGTGGAGATATCGGCTCCCAGCCATTGAGTGGTAATTCTGGCGACCGTGCCATCCTTTACCATTTCATTGAGGGTTGACCAGACCCTGTTACAAAGGTCAGTATCGCCCTTGCGGAAACCAATGCCGAATTCTTCCTCGCCCAGCCTGTCATCCAAAATGCGGAAATTCTTGCCGGAACGGTTGATATTGTCATTAGCGACAACAAGATCGATAACCACCGCATCAATGCCGCCCACATCAAGGTCCATCAGGGCGGTGAGGAAATCCTTGTACTCAACCACGTTTCTCAGGCTTGCCTTAAATTCCGGTGCATCATCAATAGCCTCTATCGAGGAAGAGCCGGCCTGGGTTCCGGCGGCTTTGCCGGCAAGGTCCTCCATGGTTTGTACCGGAGAATCGCCTTTGACCACAATAACCTGGGCGTTTCTCAGGTAGGGAGGCGTGAACAGCAAATTCTGCTTTCTCTCCTCGGTAATAGTAAAGCCGTTCCAGATGCAGTCAATCTGCCGGGTGTTCAGTTCCTGTTCCTTGGCAGCCCAGTCGATGGGCTGAAGAACCAATTCAACGCCCATCCTCTCTGCCACTTCCCTGGCGAGGTCAACGTCGTAGCCCACAATCTCGTTATTCTCGTTGCGAAAGCCCATGGGCGGGAAGGAATCGTCCAGACCCATTATCAATCTTTCCCTGGTGTCCTTTTTACCACAGGCAGAAAACATTCCCGCCGCAAACAGTACGCAAAAAAGTACAATTGCAAACTTTTTCAATTTACTCCTCCATAAAAATGATATTTTCTTACTTTACCGTTTTTTTTGAAAAATGTAAACTTGGTTGCATGAAACCGGAAATTATCCGCGCCGACCCGGCAGGCAATATTACAATATTTGTTATGAACCCGCCCGATGGAAAAAGGGAAAGGGCGGAAATCGCAGAAGCGTTAATAGCCGACCCTGACCTGAAGGCGGAGCAGGTGGGCTTTGTAATTTCCCCCAAAAACCCCGGCGATCTGTGGCAGTTGGAAATGGCGGGCGGCGAATTCTGCGGGAATGCAAGCCGCAGCCTTGGACTGCTGGCGGCATTGAAGAGCGGGCTTTCCGGCAGGCATACCATAACAATAAAAACAAGCGGGATAACCAAACCCGTACCCGTATTTATTGATACCGGGGCGCAAACTGCGGAAATTGTTATCCCCGGACCGCTTACCCAAACGGAAATAACGCTGAACGAAAAATGCTATCCTGTATATGGGTTTGAAGGTATTACCCATATTATCGGGGAGAACACGGAAGGCAATGAACGGCTGGCCCTATCGTTATTCCGCAACTTCGATGAAAGCCGCCGGAAGGAAGGGTGCATCCCGTGCGACGCATTAGGCGTAATGTTTTACGATACGAAAAAAAATTTTATGCGGCCCGTTGTTTGGGTGCGCGGAACGGCGCCGGTATTTGAATCAAGCTGCGGCTCGGGTTCCGCCGCTCTGGGGGTATGGGCCGTACGAAACAGCGATAATACAGATACCAGATTCGATTTTGACCAGCCCGGCGGCACGATAACGGTAAGGGTTATAAAAAAAATCGGATTAATCAAACGGCTGTCAATATCGGGGAAGGTTACCTTAAGTGAAATTAAGAAAACGCCGAAGTAAATGCAGAAACTCACTTGCTTTTAGGCTTCTCCCATGTTAATCTATAAGTTGTGAAGAAATTGGCCAAATTGGCATTATTTTTCAGTATCAGTTTTATTTTCGTGATGGCTGCTTCAACCGGACTGCGTTTTCTGGCGATTCGCCTTGAATGGATGAAATCGCTGCCCCAGCAGCCTGAAGCCGTTTTGACAGACATTATAACAGCGGCCCGCTGGGCTTTGTCGCTGGGTCTGTACAGTTGTATACCCCTTGGGCTGAGTTATGCCGCCCGCCGGGGTAATTTTATGTTGTCGGCGGTTCTTTGCGTTGGTTTATTGTCGTGTGTTTTTACCTCTGTTATCACCCGGATTCTGGATGACTGGGAAAATGTGCCGTCCGTTCAGGCCACTGCAAAGCCCCTGGGCGGGCCGGGGCTTATCGTAGCCAATAACGCCCTGGTTGACAGAACTGCCGTTATTCTGCTGCGGGGATCTTCCGATCCGGAAGGCCCCCGTGTGGTGGCAATTCCCGGACAGCCCTTATCCTATTGGGCGGAATTTCCCGGAAGGGATGTCATTGCCCTGCCGCCGGCACCCTTTGGGGATAATTGCCCCTGGTTTTTAAAAAATCTTGCCATTGATCTGAGGCTGTCTGCGGAAAATTTGAAGCAACGTTCCGAAATGGGAATGGTATCGTTTCTGGGATATATCGGGGCACTGCTCATTTTGCTGACTTCATGTATGTTCATTTTTAAAATAAGCGCATGGCCTTTGGCGAATCTGTTTCTGGGGCTTCTTGCCTTCCGGGGGATTTTGGCGCTGGAGGTTTTCTTCAATTCACCGGATATGCAGGACGTTTTTGCTTCTTTTCTGCAAAACCGCCTGCCCGTTTCTCTTGCGATTCCTTTTATTTTTTGTGCCATTGGGTTATTAACCTATTTGTATTCTATTTTGGTCTTTTTTGCCAAAAAGCGGGATGACCATGCAGATTAGAGAAAAAATTAGCAGTCCCTGGTTTATCTTTATCGTATATGTGGCGGCGGCAAGCCTTATTGTCATAAGCCTTCGTATGGTTTTTCCCGGTGAACCTTCTCCCCTGCCTGTTTTTTCACGGGACTGGCGCCTTAATCGGGGACTTCTGGAACTTATCGCCCTGTTTCCCGCCCTTGCTTTTTCAGCCCTTGTTATTCCTTTCGGTCAGGTTTCCGAAATCAGTTATACAAGATTTTCATCCGAGCTTTTTAAGCGTTTGGTTGCATCAATAGTTACGGTTATCTGTGCCGCAGCAATATATACCCTGCTGTTTTTTATATGCCTCCCCATGGCGAAGAATGCCGAAGGGAATATGCGTTTCCGGGGAGAACTGTACAATTTGGCTAAAGAACGTTTGAATGCCCATGTTGAAGCGGAAGAATGGCTTGAGGCATCGCAATTTATTGGTATATGTGACAGCGCCTGGGAAAACAGCCCCGATCTTGAGACAGTGAGAGCTGAGGTGGAAATTCGTCTGAACGAGCAATATTCGCTGGAAGCGGCGGCAAAGGCGAGGAGGCCGGCCGCAGGGAGCAGTGCAGATGTTTCTACCCTTCCCGGACAGAGAGTGCCGGTGGATGCCACCGATGCCATCGCTATGGGCCAAACCGCATTTCTGGAAGGAAAATACTATGATGCCCATTGGCTTGCCACCCTGGGCGGGCGCATTGCCATGCAGGGAAGCCTGGAGGAAACGGCGGCAAAAAGGCTGGCATCACTTGCATGGAATCAAATTGAAGCACAGCGGCCCGGCGGCCGTGAAGAAGAAGCTTTTTCGACTTACCGGATTAAGATGGATGGTTACGAGGCAATGATATCCGGCGACTGGATCCGGGCCTATTATATTTTCAACGATCTTAACGAAAAGATCCCGCATGATCCCGACACGGAAAATTTTCTGAAGATCAGCGAAAGGGGAACAAAAGAAATTGCGTTTTTTATGGATGAAATGAAGGTGCCACTAATCGATACGCTTACCGGCACGATTTTTTCGCTGCCCAATGAACAGGATGGAACGCGGTCTGTACTGCGTATTGCCGGTTTTTCATCCACTCCCGATTACGCATACGGAATTGACATTGAGTATATGGCCTTTGATCCTCAGGCCGGCCTGCTTCTGAGCCTGCAGGCACCCTATGCCAAATTTCTGCCGATTACGCTTGACAAAGAGCACCGGGTTCTTGTAATGATGCGCACATTGGACCGAAACGATCCCAGCCAGATACGGGAGCCGGCATGGGAGGCGAAAAACGATACCGTATACCACCCTGATCAGGCACAAGTCACTTTAAATGTCAGTTATGAAACATTCCTGGTGCTTTCACAATTAAGGCAGGGGCCATCCGGCATGCAGCTTAGAGAACTCTTTACCACTTCCAGGATGGTCAAAGACTCCGGTTATATTTCCCAGGTTTTTGAAGCGGAGATACTTAACCGTTTCGGTTCCTGCTTTTTTCTGCCAATTGCTGTTTTTGCGATTGTGCTCGGTCTGCGATTCCACGCAAAAAGCCGCCCCCGTTACTTTTTTGTGATTATGCTCCCCGTTCTGCCCGTAGTATTTAACGTCGTGGCGCATCTGTACCGTACCTTGCTTAATATTGCCGGCATATCGTTGATTCTTGCTTTTGGCTTCCCAACCGCCCTTATCTTTTTTATTGTTATTATGGTTTCCTTTTTTGTATTTTCCCTTCTTCTCCTGGCGGCCCATCACAGTTAGTTATGGAATTAAATACCATAATAAATGGTGATTCTGTTGAAGAACTTAAGAAATTAAGCAACAGCTCAGTTGATTTAATTTTTGCCGCCCCCCCCTATAATATGCAGTTGGAAAACACTCTTTACCGGCCCAACAATACAAAAGTAAACGGTGTAAATGATGAATGGGATAAATTTACTTCTTTTTCCGAATATGACAATTTCTGCATGGCATGGCTGAAAGAATGCAGGCGAATACTAAAAGATACAGACACAATATGGGTAATTGGCAGTTATCATAATATCTTCCGCGTATAATATCGGGGAATATTTTGAAGAGGCTGACTGGCAGTAACATGAAAAAAACCGGATATGTTGTATTTCTGCGTGGAGTAAATGTTGGGGGAAAAAATATTATAAAAATGGATGAACTGAAAAAAATATTTGAGGAATTAAAATTTACCGAAGTAAAAACATATATACAAAGCGGAAATATTATTTTTAACGATTACGAAAAAGATAAAACGAAATTAGTAAAAAATATTGATAAGAAATTGTATAAAAAATTGAACACAAAAGTAAATATTGCCATTTTAACTTTTCCCGAATTTAAGGAAATAATCGATAAAAAACCGAAAGGATTTGGTGATGCTGACGAAAAAAAATATGATGTAATCTATTTAACAGAACCGCTGAAAGCAAATGATGCGCTGAAAGAAATAAAAACAAGGGAAGGAGTTGATGAAATATTCAAAGGAAAAAATGTTTTATACATATCAAGGAAAAAAGAATCTTTGGCGAAAAGCTATTTATCAAAAATTATTGAAACACCTGTATATCAGAATATAACCATCAGGAACTGGAATACCACTAAAAAAATATACGACTTAATGAATTTGTAAAAACTATGCCTGAATTTGAAAGCCACCCCATTCAAATACCCTTGCCTGTTCCGTTACTTCCACGGCATGGCCGGAACGCAGATAGTAAAGCCATATCCTGCAATCCTTTTTTTGGGGAACCGAAAAAAGGTCTGAGGCTGCCTGATAATAACAGGCCATTTGCGCGATGTGTTCTCCGGGGTTTTCCTGGCTGTCTGTCTTAAAATCAACTACATAAACTGTCTGTGGATCTTCAAATAAAAGATCGATAGTTCCACTGATAAAAATTTCATTAATTTCGGGGCTATAAATCAAACTGCGGAACGCAAATTCACTTTTCCGTTCCTGTGAATTTTTGGCGATAATTCCAAGCGGCGAACGGGAAAAATGCAGGGCAAGTTCCCTTCCCGCCTCAAGAAAAAAATTGGCATCCACGGGGTTGATATAACCTGCCAGCGTTTGAGGTATTTCCGCTTTTTTTCCGGTAAACAGCGCTTCCACACAGATGTGGGCAATGGTTCCGAACCCCCCTGAATTGAACCTTTCATCACCATCACTTTTCTTTGCATAACGACTAAGGCGCGTATCGACTTTTTCAAAGACATCACCCGAATTTTCACCGGAATATTCTGCAGCAACGCAAAATCCGGCAGGAAATTTGATTGCCTGCAATGATGCCGGCGTAAAATTCCTTTTATAAACTTCCGGCGTTTCAATTACATCCGCCCGGCCGTAAAACCGTCCGGCCATTTCAAAAAACGCATTCAAGCCTTTTTGATCATTTGAGAAACGGCTTCCCTGCCGTTCTGCCATGCGTATATACTCGTCACTAAAGGCAGGAATTTCTTCGATCGTAAAGAAAGGCTGCCTGGGGTTGATGGTAGCCTGCCCTTCTGCGACGGCCTTCGGGATGTGAGCGCCGAAAGCAGGCAACGCTAAGTCAAAAAAAGTGTTCCTGCCGATTATCGTATCGCCTTTGATGCCTGTTATTCCCGCATTTTTTTCCATTTGCAATTCAATATAGTCTTTTAAATTCTGTGAAAATTCATTGTCGGCGTTAATGCTGCTCATATCAAGACATCCGCTCAGGTACAGTTCGTTTTCGGCTCGGGTCATGCCTACATACAGTAACCGGCGCAGTTCCGCCGTGTTTTTCTGTTTTTCAATATCCAGCGAATGTTCCCAGAAATAATTTTTTTTAATCCTGTCAGCTTTTTCAATATTTATTAAACCGGATGGCATAGGCGGGTTAAGTGTAATACCCGATCCGTCTGTATCGAAAATGTCGCCACTGCGGTTATTCTGGCTTTTTGTATTGCAGCAGCAGAGAAACACCACGGGAAATTCAAGCCCCTTGCTTTTATGCACGGTCAGGAGATTTACCACGCTCGGGCGTTCCAATGGTATATTCAGATCTTTTAGGCGTTCATCCGACTTATGTATGCTGTAAATAAAATCGGTAAATGCCGAAAGGCCCTGATTTTCCTCATCCGCATTTGCGGCCAGATGGAAAAGGTAATCGTGCAGTTCGCCAAAAGCGGCGGTTTTGGGATTCCACAGTGTCTCGTAACGGTAACCTTCGCCATACCATAATTCGCTTATCAGTGAAGTTATATTTTCTGTACAGGCTCTGGCAGAAATTTTTTGATATATCCTTTTTCCGAATAAGTATTTTTCCCTGTCGTTATCATTCAGCAGGGAAAGCGGCTCGTCACCAAACGGGGTTGAACCCTTAATATCGTCTAACACCGACAGGCAGATTGTAAGCCCCGGCAGAGAAACTCCGGCGAAGGGGGAACGCAGCATTTGCGCGTACGCGAATCTGTCAGTGGGATAGGCCGCGAGTCTGAGCACGGACATCAGGTCGTCTACGGGGCCGCCGTAAAAAAATTCATTCAGGTCTTCGCTTGCATAGGGAATATTGAGCAGCATCAAATGCTTTTCAAAATAACGTTGCGGAGTGCGGGTACGGAACAGAATTGCAATGTCCCCGGGGCAATATTTTTGTTCCCCTGTATCGGTTTTTTCATTTAACAATTTTTTGATGCGCTCGGCAACATAGCGGGCTTCATTCTCTACGGGCAGCAGCCGTTCAGATTTTTTTTCTGCATCGTTAACCGGCCTGTCACCGGCCGGAATACTGCCGGATGAATCCTGTTTGTTAAGAATGCAGAGTGTAAGTTTCCCCCTGTTTTTTTTGTCCGCACGCAGCGGTGTATATGCCGCCTCAAATAATGGAAGGGGGGGACATTCCGGCGGGGGTTCCGGCGCAAAAACGGAAGGATATTCGGGAGCAAGCGCCGGATCTTTCCCCTCCGGGTCAAAATCTACTCCACCGAAGATTGTGTTAAAGGCACCAATCAACGCCGGCGCAGAACGGTAATTTGTTTTCAGCGGCAGATTCCCGCAGCATAATTCGTTTTTTAATTTACGGAAGACAGAAACATCCGCATCCCGGAAGAGGTATACAGACTGTTTTTCATCCCCCACAAAAAAGAGTTTGTCCGGCGACAGGTCTTTCGCTGCGGGCACTGAATCATTGGTAATTTCCGGTTTTTCCGCCAGTAAAAAAAGCAGTTCTTTCTGCATTTCGTTGTTATCCTGAAATTCGTCAATCATTATTGCCTTCAGCGAGTTTTTCTCGCTGTTACGGATATCATGCTGCTCCAGAAGAATTTTTCGCGCGAGACGGGCCACATCGCTGTAAGTCAACATCCCCGACGTTCTTTTCAGGTCTATAAAGCGATTTTGAAGGCCGGATAAAAGCATCAGCACAGAATAGATAAGCCCCGCCTGTATGCAGAACACCGCCAGCGAAGAAAATTCATCAAACATACCCCGGAGTTCTTTCAAAATATCCTTTACCGGGTTATTTTTTTTGGCTCCCCCTCTTTGGCTGAAATAAACCAACGATAAAAAATATGTTAAAAATTTTATCACTTTTTTCGGCAGACCGTGAGATTCAGACCATTGTAATGCGGATGTATGCGGCTGGGTCATAAGTGCGCCGAAATATTCACCTATTTCTTTTTCATTTGGTCTGGTTACACTGCCTTTTCTGTATTGATCCAACAGCGGTGTAAGACCGGGAAGCAGCTTTTCATTTCCGTAATAATTTTCGGCAAGTTCATTCATCTTTTTATCAATAAAATTGCTATATTTTTTCCACTCTCTGCAAACAACGGAAAATTGACCGCCGAGATCACGTATTGGATCGGGGGGAGAATCAATATGTGTAAATTCTATTAATGCCGGGACAAGAATATTGTCAATTATACCGGCAGGATCTTTGTCCCTGTATAACCTTTCAAAAACCGGATGATCGCGGTTGGCAATCAGAAAAGGCAATGCCTCGTCACGGGCAATCTGCCCGCAGCGGTTTTGATCGATGGTAAAATCCGGGCTTATCCCATAACGGTTTGCCGCCATTCTCAGAACAGAAGAACAGTAGGAATCAAGCGTTTGAATTCGCACACGGGAAAATTCGTCAAGGGCTTTTTGAGCAAGGACACTCTGTGTCCCTGACCCTTTTTCACTTTTGTCTTCACGGGCGGTTTTTGCAAGTTGAAGGTATATGCGCCGGTACATTTCCGCCGCCGCTTTTTTTGTGAAGGTAAGGCAAAGTATTTCGCTGACATTGAATTTTCTTTCGGTTACCAGCCAGATGTAACGGCTTGCAAGAACCATGGTTTTTCCCGATCCCGCACCCGCTGCGACAACGGCATTGTCGGTGCAATAAACGGCTTTTTGTTGTTCATCATTCAGTGAAACGCGTTTTTCAGTCTCCATTGTTTTTTCCCCGGTTAATATGGTAATGTGTGCGGCAAATTTTCTGATAATCGCATTGCCGGCATCGCTCAGGAGCAGGCGGACAAAATGAAAAAGTACCTTTTGATATTTCGTCGGCGTATTGCCCGGCTTTTTGCCCGAATTCATCCATTATGCGGATAAATGTTTCATTTCCGTGAGTAATACAGTCGCCTTTTTTTCCGGGGGTACTGCTGCCGCTAAAAAAATTATTTATCTCACCAAACAAAACCAGCGGCTCGGCATTTAAAACGCTGAAAAACAAGGCCGTATGTATGTTTTTTTTCAGGGAATTTTCGGCAAGGCGCAAATACAAAGGCAGCTGAAAATGGGCAAGCCCTTCATCTCCCGCACAATCCTGCCTCTTGGGTAAATTTCTTCTTTTAAAATCAACAATAGCGGCTGTTTCTTTTTCCACAATACAATCAACGATCCCGTTCAGATAATAAGAATCTCTTTCACAAATGTATTTCTTCTCGGTTGCAAGGATACGGTAATCTACAAAATAACAAATAAAAACCGCAATAAAATTTTCCAACTGGGAGTAAAAAAGATTCTTTTCGGCACGGAATAAACGTGCTGTCAGCATATTCATAACCGGTCTATCTTCCTGAGGCAGCCGGGGAAAAGACTGAAACACAAGATCTGTTTTTTGTGACAGTATTTTGCGGTAATATTCCGGCAGCACAGGCTTTTCATCATCTTCCGTGAGCAGGGGTTTGGCGATTGTTTCACCTGTTTGCGATAGTTCAATCAAAAAAAGATTTAATATGGAATGGTAAATCTGCCCGCTGACAGTATATGGCATAAGTTCTGTTTCTTCGGCGTTTTCAAGCGAGAGTACTTTCTCAAAAACCCATTTAAGCGGGCATTGGAAATACGATTCAAGCGAAGAGGCGGAGACACTGTATTTTCCTTTGAATTTATCGTCATGGCAAAACCTCCGGTTAATCTGTTTCAAAAGGGGATGATCTGCTGTCAATGTGCCATCACCGGCCGGTTTTATTCTTCTGCGCTGCCATTCTTCAAATCCCCCTTTCTGATTTTTATGAAGTTTTTCCGCGGCGGTTATTTTTACCGCCTGAGATGGAAAATACAGGGATGTGAAAAATTCATTCTCAATGCGGAACAAATCGGGTAAAAATTTTCCACTCCATTCCGGATCATCGCCAAAACGCGATCTCGGTTTTATCGCTACGCCGAGGGCATTGTGGGGAATTGCATAACCTGAAAATGTCTGTTCCGAACAGAAAAAGGCGGCAGACAGCCCTGAATTAATTTTATGCAGATTGATATAGTCAAGAGACATATCGTTATCTGATATTCCCCATTTTTCACGTTTACTTCTGGGAAGAAATTGCAGCGGAGAATACACTATAGAAAGATTATCCTGATTTGCACCGAGGATTATATGGCAGTCAAAAGGAGAGGGAGCGGCGGTACGATAAGGCAGAACCGCAACACCGGCGGATGACTGCCGGGCAAGATAATTAACTTCTGCCAAATGCCCGGTGAAAAATCCGTACGGATCGCTGATTTTTACATCCGGAAAAGATCTTTCCGTTTCAATCAGGGACATCAATTCGGTAATACAGCGGGAAAGGATCAGGCTGGTTTCGTCAAGACATTCATCCATGTTGAAAAATTGTCCGCAAAAAGCAAAATACTGTTTACGGATATCTGCAAACGAATCGGCATAACGCACAGCATTTGCCCGCTGCCGCAAATCTTTAAAAAACTGCCGCGCCCCGGTACTGAAGCCTCCGAGTGGATGGGCAAAAGAATCTTCCCAGATATTTACTTTATGCCGGCTTTGAGTATCCTCGGTCCAGGAAACGATACAGTTGTTTCTAATTCCAAATTCCATAAGGTCCTGAATATCCTCACCATCTTTCCAGGGAAGGTGCCGGTTCAACAGTAACCGGGAGAAAGACCCAAAAGAAAAATCATCACAGACGCAATCTGAAAGCGCCGTAAAAAATTGCCCTGCCGGATATGATGCAAGAGGTTTACCATTAAGGTTAACAAACGGAATATTCCTGTTTGCAAATTCCCTGAACAGATAGGGACAGTAGCTGTCCGCATTGGGTATGCTTACCGATATGGAATCCCAGGGAACATTCTGATTATTATGAAGGGCTGAAATATAAAGAGCCGCTTCGGTAATTTCGCTACGGATATTCTTATAAAAAAAAACATCACAGGGCTGTCGTTCCATTGCCGAATTGCCGATCCGTACCAATTTCACATGACCGCTTGCCTCCAGCAGGTCTTTGTACTCGTCAAAATCAAAAAGGCTTTCGGGAAAAAAGATAAAACATTCTTTCCCCGTATCGTCAAACGGCGGCGTTTCCCATGCAGGTTCAAACAGATCGTGTTTTTCGAGAAAATTCGCATAGCGCAGCGTTAGTGAAAAAAAATCCCGATCATCGCCTGTCAGGTTATCACCTGCAATGTTATGAAGCCCCTTAACTTCAACTGCGTGTGCAACCGGCATACCTGTGGCTTTGCCAAACCATGTGCCGAGCCGGGGCAGAATACCCGTAATCCATCCGGCAAAAGAATCCGCCTGTCCGGCCCATTCTGTCCGTATGACAGAAGTAAAAACGGGTGTTTCGCCACGGGCGCACAGTTCCGCATTTTCGCGGATAAGAGCCGTAACAAACATCTTCCTCAATAACGAGGGTATACTTTTTTTGTTTTGTACCTTTGCCCTGATTGATTTTTGTTTGAAGATATCCCATGCGGTAAACTTTTCCATCGGGATAGTGCCGCCACGCAGCCTGAGCAGACGGTCTGCCCAGCGTGAAACCGCAACATCGGTGGGAAAAACAAACAGTGAGTCCGGCTTATCTATATTTTCCAATAATGTGGTTTCAACGGGATTCATTTGGTGCCTGGCACTATATCCACCACCGCCACTTCGCTGTTGGTTGCGATGCGGATGGGCGGACCCCAGACACCTGCGCCGGAACTGACCACGCCCTGCGCGGAACGGCCGCGCCAGTAACCGTAGTGGACAGCGCCGGCTTTCTTGAAAATATAAGCCGTGAAAATATTACCGGGGAAAAACTGACCCTTGTGGGTATGGCCCGCCAGTATCAGATCCGCCCCGGCTTCTTCTTCCCGGAGAAAATCAAGCGGCTGGTGATCCAGAAAAATAATGGGCCGGGACTTTTCCGCACCGGCGATACCCGAAGAGCAGGCTTGCGCAAGAAACGCGGCGGTTTTTCTTT
>Ga0082212_10004417_pt1 | contig 19509 bp, 18 predicted proteins | sample TergutNt197P3_FD_71548 | JGI IMG/M metagenome (GOLD analysis project Ga0082212, IMG submission 71548) | Neocapritermes taracua P3 segment gut microbial communities from Petit-Saut dam, French Guiana - Nt197 P3 | ecosystem: Host-associated > Arthropoda: Insects > Digestive system > Gut ... | reverse complement strand
CAAAAAACATCATTCGTGTTTCCAGTGTCGGATGCTGTGATGGGTAGAGAGGGAACGGGCGTCAGTCGTCGTCTTCATCGTTATATTTATTACCCAAGCTGGCAATTTCTCCGTTCTTTGACAGCAAAATATCGCCGCAATTTGAAACTGCAAGAATGTGTGTAACTTTGTGTTTGTTTAGTGAAATATCATAGGCTTCTTTCTTTCTATGCAGGTAGTCTTCATCATCTGAATTTCTATTATCGCAGCATTCACGCCTAATAATACGGAATGAAGAATCAGAATCAAAGTAATGATTCCCGTACCCAAGAAGTTCGTTGTACCAAGTCATCTTTTCCTTTGCCGCTTCTTTCAGTTCCGGTTTCAAATCTGAAAACACTATCTTATTAATATGGTCAGAGATAAAAATAGTTGCATAACCGCGTCTTCTTGTGTCGAAATTTATTGCGAGAAAAGGTTCGCGTAACTCGTCAGAATTCAAAGTATCGTATTTCTTTTGTGTTCGCTCATTCAGCAGGATTTTATTAAGACCGAAGTTTTCTTCAAAAGATTTACCATTGTTATAGGAAGCCTCAATCAGTTTTTGGAGATTTGTTTCTTGAGCGGGGCTATTGATACCTATCACAGAGTCTTGTTTCCACTCATGATTATATTGAGATGTCTGTTTAATTCTGTGGTTGACGATATTTGCTAGAACCGCTTTTCGCAATTCATTTTCACTTAACACTCGCCCGGCTTTCAAACATACCCCCTGTTTTTGTGCGTAATACGCCGATGAGAGGAGTGTCGGGACAAAAACGCACAGGGCGATGGCTATTTTGCCCCATGTTTTTATTTGTATTTTCATTTTCAATGCCCGTCATTCCGCATCGCGCGGGACAACAAAGAAGAGATAGGCAAAGATGAGCCTACAGAACGGGCGTCAATCGTCGTTTTCATCGTTATATTTACTGTTCAAGCTGGCAATTTCGCCATTCTTTGACAGCAAAATATCGCCGCAATTTGAAATCATGCGAATGTGTGTAACTTTATGTTTGCTTAATGAAAGGTCATAGGCTTCTTTCTTTCTATGCAGGTAGTCCTCATTGCCTGAATTTCTATTATCACAACATTCACGCTCAATAATACGAAATGAAGAATCAGAATCAAAATAATGATTCCCAAATCCGAGAAATTTGTTGTACCAAGTTATTTTTTCTCTTGCCGCTTCTTTCAGTTCTGGTGTCAAATCCGAAAACGCTATCTTATTAAGACGGCTTGAGATAAAAATAGTTGCATAACCGCCCCTTCTCGTGTCGAAATCTATCGCAAGAAAAGGTTCGCGTAACTGGCTAGATTTCAATGGCTCGTATTTCTTTTGTTCCCGCCCATTCAGCAGGATTTTAAGGCCAAAGTTTTCTTCAAAAGATTTTCCATTATTATAGGAAGCCTCGATTAGCTTCCAGAGATCTGTTTCTTGAGCGGGGCTATTGATACCTACTACAGTATTACCTTTCCACTCTTGATTAAATTGAAATGCTTGTTTGATTCTGTGGTTAACGATATTTGCCAGAACCGTTTTTCGTAACTCATCTTCACTTAGCACCCGTCCGGCTTTCAGGCATATCCCCTGTGTTTGCGCGTAATACGCCGATGAGAGGAGCGTCGGGACAAAAACGCACAGGGCGATGGCTATTTTACCCCATGTTTTAATTTGCATTTTCATTTTCAATGCCCGTCATTCCGCATCGCGCGGGAGAAACTCCCCAATAACAGGGACGGGGGCAGGGATAGGGGTAGGCAGGATTTTCATCTTTACCTTTGGTTTTGCATAGAGAATGCCGTGGGCGTACAGGTCTTCCATTTTTTTAGCAAACCGGGTGGGGAAGCCCATCCCCTTGTCAAGTATGCTGGCTTTTTGCGACTCAAGGAGCCTGTTGGTTCTTTCCAGTTCGGGCAGGTCTGCTTTGGTATAGTCCTTCCGGAAAGGATAGTTTCCAACAAATTTGATTACGACCTGCCGACCTATTTTCAACGGGTCAATAACAGGCCTCACTATCGCGTTGCTAATTTTGGCTTCCCAACTGTCGCTGTCGTAGTCATAGTTATCCTCAACCGGCTCCACCCAAATGTTCCGGACTTCGCGCCTCCCCATTTCGGAGCCCTCCTGATATGGGTCGACAACAAAGTTCGCATAGTCGTTGAGCTTGAAAGCGCTAGAACCGAAGACCTCGCAGCGGTCAACAAAATCCGGGTCATTCAAACCAAAATCGTACTGCTTCAGTGCAAACTGCTGTTTGCTCGGAACGTGAACATCAAACTTTTCAAAAACCGCCCTTGGCCCGTATGTCCCAGGCCAAAAATTTCCCTCTCCGGCCAGGAACCTCCTCACGACGCGGAACAGCGCGACGCTCATGTAGCGCCCGCCGCCGTGCACCATGAACCACTTTTTGTCGATCTCCACATCTTGCCGCGTCGGTTTGGCCAGCTTCTTGACATCATCCCAGGTTTTGAGCGTGCCCTTTGCCGGGGGCTTGGTGTCATCGTATAAGTAGATGCAGATGATTTCCTCCATCGTGGGAGCACGGTCAACAAACGTGAATGCCATGAGTAATCCCTATAGCTTAATATTCACACATACTATCCTGTTTCGCATGGGCTGTGCAATGTAGGAGGCCAGGACGCTGGAGTGGTGCTGACTTAATCCAATACACATCGGAACATACAATTGGATTGCTTTGCTGCGCTCGCAATGATGACAACCTGCCTTTCCGCTTCGTCATTGTGAGGAGCTTTGCTCCAAAGCAATCCGGGCTTAAACCAAACACGCGCTAATCCAGCGTCCGCCGATAAGTCTTCAATCCGGCGGCCAGTACGACGCCGATGAAGAGCAGGATGGGCCAGATATGGGGCCAAAGCAGTTCCAGCCCGTTGCCTTTGAGAAGGATGCCCCGCGCAATAATCAGAAAATGGGTGAGCGGCAGGACGCTACCGATGGCTTGCGCCCATCCGGGCATGGCCTGAAAGGGGAACATGAAGCCGGAGAGCAGGAGCGACGGGAGAAAGAAGAAGACCGTCATCTGCATGGATTGCAACTGGTTGCGCGCGATGGAACTGATGGTGATGCCGAGCGTCAGGTTGGCGCAGATGAAGAACAACACCATCGCGTAGAGCAGGAGCAGGCTGCCCCGGATGGGGATGTCGAAAATCCAGCGGGACGCCGTCAGGATCAGCGTGACCTGCAAGAGCCCGATGATGATGTAGGGGATGATCTTGCCGGTGAGTACTTCCAGCGGCGTAGCCGGGGTGGCGAGCAGGTTCTCGAAAGTGCCCCGTTCCCGCTCGCGGGTCATGGCAAGCCCGGTCATGAGCACCATCGTCATGGTCAGGATGACCCCCACCAGGCCCGGTACGACGTTGTAGGTGCTCAGTCCTTCCGGGTTGTAACGGCGGTGGACGCGCAAATCGACGGGCGGAGAGGGTGGGGGCGAATGGCGCGTTCCCGGTAGATCCGGCGCGAAGACTTGAAGCCCCAACTGGCTCAGGACGGAAAGCGCCCCGCCCATCGCCATCGGGTCGGTGGCGTCCGCTTCGACCAGCAGGGTGGGAGAGAGGCCCCGCGCCAGGTCGCGGTGGAACCCCGGCGGGAAGGTGACGACGAACTTGACCCGCCCTTCGTCCAGCAGGGCATCCGCTTCTCGGGCGTCGATGCTGCCGACGATGTCGAAATAGCTGCTGTTCTCCATGGCCGCGACGTATGAACGGGCGAAGGGGCCGGGGTCGGCCATGACGACGGCGGTGGGCAGATGCCGGGGGTCTGTGTTGATGGCAAAGCCGAACAGCAGGAGTTGAAGGATGGGGATGCCGACGATCATGCCGAAGGTGAGCCTGTCCCGCTTCAACTGGAGGAATTCTTTTATCAGGATGCCGAGCCAGCGCGCTACGGAGAAGGAAGAGAAGCGCCCCATGTCAGTGCCCGCCGCTGGCGGTTTGATCTTGATCGCCCCGCATGAGATGGATGAAGGCGTCTTCGAGCGAAGGCGGGATGGGGCGCATTTCCAGGGGAGACCCCGCCAGCGCGGTTTCCAGGCTGGTTTGAAGAAGGGCCGCGTCCCTTCCGCTGACATGAAGGGCGGCTCCGAAACTGGCTACCATTTCGACGCCCGGCAAGCGCTGTAGCGACTCCGCAAGGCCGTGGAGCTTTTGCCCGCTGATTTCCCAGGTGTTCAGGCGCAGGCTGCCCACGACTTCTTCCGCCGTGCCGGAAGCCAGCAACTGCCCGTAGGAGATATAGGCGAGCCGGTGGCAGCGTTCCGCCTCGTCCATGTAGTGCGTGGAGACGAGTACGGTAATCCCGGCGGCGGACAGGCGGTGGATTTCTTCCCAGAAATCCCGTCGGGCCTTGGGGTCGACACCAGCGGTGGGTTCATCGAGGAGGAGGAGCCTTGGGCGGTGCAACAGGCAGGAAGCCAGCGCCAGCCGTTGTTTCCAGCCGCCGGAGAGCGCCCCCGCCAGTTGACGGCGGCGGCTTGCCAAGCCCAGTTCTTCCAGGGCGCGCGTGACTGCCTGGCGACGATCCGGGACACCGAACATACGGGCGACGAAATCCAGGTTCTCTTCAATGCTCAGGTCTTCCCAGAGGGAAAACCGTTGGGTCATGTAGCCCACTTGGGATTTGATCCGGGCGCTGTCTTTCACGACATCCAGCCCCAGGCAGGAGCCTTGTCCGCTGTCCGGGGTGAGCAGGCCGCAGAGAAGGCGGATGGAGGTGGTCTTGCCGCTGCCGTTGGGGCCGAGAAAGCCGAAAATCTCGCCTTCCCGTACCTGCAAGGCCAAATTCTTTACAACGTGCTTGTCCCCGAAATGTTTGTTGAGTCCGCTGACATCGATAGCAAGGGGCGCGCCCATGTCATTTTCCGTTTCCGGCGAGGCGCACATCGACGGGCAATCCCGGACGCAGGGCGGCGGCCTGTTCCCGCGCAGGGGCGGCTTCGACGCGGAAGACGAGTTTTTCCCGGCTATCCTTGCTGTAGATGACGGGTGGCGTGAATTCGGCTTGGGGCGCGATGAAGTCGATGACGGCACGGATGGGCGCGGCGCAGCCGTCACAGCGTGCCTCTACGGTCTGCCCGATCTGGAGGCGGGCAAGTTCGCTCTCCGGCACGTAGAAGCGCAGCCGCCGCCGGTCGTCTGGCAATAGGCTGGCGACGGGGGAGCCAGCGGGAACCCACTCCCCAGGGCGATACCAGGTATCGGCGATTTCCCCAGTGGTGGGGGCGGAGACGGTTTTGCGTTCCACCGTCCAGCGCCGTTGTGCCGTCTGGGCTTGCGCCGCTTGTAAATCGGCCTCGGCACTACGCACTTCCGGCTCGCGCCCCAAGGTGTCCCGGTAAGCGGAGAGTTGCTGTCGGGCGGATTCCACCTGAGCCGCTGCCTGGTCGTGGTTGCCGACGGCCTCATCAATAGCGGCCTGTGAGACGAAGTTTTCACGGGCGAGCGATTGCTGGCGTTCGAGACGGATTTTGGCAAGCCGCAGATTCGCCTGTGCCGCGCGCAGGTTTGCTTCCAGCGTGGCAATTTCCGTCTGCCGACGCGGCTCCTTCAGGTTTTCCACTTTTTCCCGCGCGGAGTCGGCTCGTGCTTCGGCTTCCAGCAGGGCTTCGTTTTCCAGGTCTTCCTCCACCACGAAAACCACATGGCCTGCTTCCACCCGCGTTCCACGAGGCGAATCCAAAGACTTGAGATACCCCGCCTGGGGCGCGGACAAGTAAACGAATTCGCCTTCTACGTAGCCCTGGTAGATGGGCGCGTCATCATTGTGGCATCCGGCCAGGAAGCAGGCCGGGGCGCAGATGATGAGGATGGGGCGGAGGTTCATTGTGGGATGGAAGTGTTATGCCGATGATGGATTTTTACGCTATTACGGGTGTGTGGCAACAGGGGGAGGCGGTTTTTGGAACTTATTTAATAAATGCTTCTGTTTATAATGACGACGGTCAGCCCGGATTTGAGGCGTTATTCTGAGTCTGTAAAGCGTCCTGGGGCATTTTATTTGCTGTACGTTACAGAAGCGAAAGTTCTTTTAAGCCCTTTTCTGTATCTGACCGAAGGATAACCGAAAATGACAAAGAGTCCTTCGCGACTCGTATATCTGATACCGTATTTTTCACGGAATTGTTTCGCCTTGCCCCCATATTGGATCATCGGATGTATCCCGCCGAGCATGCAGCTTCCCAATCCCAAAGATTCGGCAGCATACATGGCCGTCGTAGCGGCGACGATTGGGTCGGCAGGATCGACATAAGGAGAGCCATAGAAATAGATCATCAACGGTGCGTCGTAACTGACGACATTGAACCCTTTTTCCATTTCACCGGTGAAAGTGCCAAAAAGAGGTTTGATAAAATTGTGAAACATTTCATTGGTTTCCTTCCCCCAAAACGGGCGCATCAGTGCCAAAAACCATCTAGACACGAACCACCTTATGCTTTTAAGGAATTCACAGTAATCTTTGGCGAATTGATGGTTTTTTTCCTTAGTGTCGAATACGAGGACGTTTACATCCGATGGAGGTATACCCATAGGTGATGTTACAGCTGCTTCAAGAATTTTTTTGATGATTTCAGGCTCTACTTTTTTGTCTGTAAATTCACGGATGCTTCTTCTTCGTTGGAGCAAAGCCATCAACTGCTCATAATTTGCCTTATTTCTGATCGTCGGTAATTTGAATAGATCGTCCTGGGATAATGTTCTGCCGTTGATGGTTATTGCCATCCAGGGACACACAGCCATGCAGTGCCCGCAAGCGATGCAACCGGCGAAGGAGGTTTCTTTGATTCGTGCTTTTTGAACTACCCTGGCTTCCTGGCCGTGGACGGCACTCGGCACATGTTCATCCACCAACTCCAATCCGAAATCCTTGCAGACTTCGATACATTTCCCACAGCCGTCACATTTGGCCGTATCAATATGAATCTGAGCTTTTCCCTTGACTCTTGATGTGGGAATTGCCATGGCATTTACTCCTTGTTCCGTTTACGTCTATCTCCAGGATCGAAATACCCCATAGAGTCATCCTTTGGCGCGTTTCTGCATATAGTAGAACTCATTTTATGCAGAAAAACATCATGAGAAGTGGCAGCCTGCCTACGCACTGGATGCCGAAGGCGGCGTTTACGATGGCGTCCGCGCCTCTTCTTCCACCCAGATGTGATGCGCCACGCTGTGCTCCAGCGCCAGTTCCATTTGTTCGCAGAGGATGACCGTCATCGGGCGTTGCTGGAGGACGGTGAGCGGTTGCTGTGCGTTGAGGCCGTAGGCAAGCAGTTGTTCGCGTTGCAGGGGGTCGATTTCTTTGCCGAATTCGGCCAGCCGCACACGGTGGCCGGTTGGCGTGCCGGTGAGGCGGATGCGTTCGGTGTGCGCGATCATGGCTTGTTCACAGGAAAAGACGCAGGAAATGGTTGAACAGGCCGCCGATGAAGAAGGCCGTGGGCATGATGATGGCCAGCATCAGGGTGGCTGCGCGCAGTCCCTGTTCCTTGACGATCATCATCACGCTGGCAATGCAGGGGACGAAGAGGGTGAGCGTGAGCATGCCGACGACGGTCTGAAGCGCGCTTAATTGGCTGCCCAGCACGAAAAGGCCGGTTGCGCCGAAGTCCCGCCGTAAAAACCCCATGACGAAGGCGGCGCTGGCTTCGGGCGGCAGACCGAGCCAGCCTGTGACGAGGGGCTTTCCAGCTTCAATGAGCCAGGGCAGTACGCCGAGACGGTCGAGTGCGAACATGATGAAGGTGCCGAGCAGGAAGAGCGGGATGACCTCGGCGAGATACCATTTGAGCCGCCCGCCGGTCTTTTTGAGTACGTTGCCCATCACGGGCATACGCATGGGCGGCAGTTCGGTGACGAGGGGGATGCGATGCCCTTTGACCAGCCGCCCGGCAAGCCAGCCGGAGAAGAGCAGGATGAATACGATGCTCAGTCCCCAGAGAGTTACCGCGCCGAGGGAGATGCTGCCCAATACGCCGAGGGCGATGCCGAGCTGCGCGGAGCAGGGAATGGCGAACGCGAGCAGGAAGGTGGTGATGAGCCGTTCGCGCGGGGTGTGGAGGATGCGGGTGGAGAGGGTCGCCATCGTTACGCAGCCAAGCCCGAGCACCATCGGCAGCACGGCGCGGCCATTCAGGCCGAAAGTGGCTAAGGCGCGGTTGGTGATGACGGAAAGGCGGGTGAAATAGCCGGAATCTTCGAGCGCGCCGAAGGCGAGGAAGAAGGTGGTGACGATGGGCAGGATGAGCGCCAGCGCGTAGGTCATGCCCATCGTCCAAAGCCCGTATTGGCCTACGAGCATGTCGGCCAACCAGTTTTCTCCGAGGCGGGTTGTCACGAAATTCGTGACGGCAGGGTTGAGGAGGCTGCCAAAGAGCTTTTCTTCCATAAGCCTGACGAGGATATTTGCGCCAAAATCGCCGACGAAGAGAGTGACGGCATAGAGCACGGCCAGCAGCAGCGGCCAGCCCCACAGAGGATGTACCGCGATTTGCCCAAGCAGCAGCGAGAGGCTGCGGTCGGAGGCGGCATTCTGCCGGGTGACGGTGCGTGCCAGCGCGTCGGCGGCGTGTCCGCGTTCGCGCGCCAGCCGCGCGGGCAGAGAGTCGCGTCCGGTAAGCGGGGCGCATTCATGGACGCGGGCGAGGAGTTCGTCGCCTGTCGGATGATTGGTGAGCCAGCGTTCGACTTCGTCATCCCGGCCAAGCAGCAAAATGGCCAGCCCGCGCGCGGCCAGATGAGGATGGGGCGCGTTTTCGGCCAGCAACGCGGCAACCGTTTCGATGGCCTGCTCGGTCTCAGCGTCGTAGCGCAGGAGCGGGGCGGGGACTTTGGCGTGAGCGAGGGCATCGGTCAGCGCCGCGATGCCTTCGCCGCCGGTCGCCACGGTGGAGACGGCCGGCGTCTCCAGTTCTTCGGCCAGCGCCGCCGTGTCGATATGAATGCCACGCGCGCGCGCTTCGTCGGTCATGTTGAGCGCTATGACCAGAGGCACGCCGAGTTCGGCCAGCAGCGCCGTGAGGTTGAGCGTGCGCCGCAGGTTTTTGGCGTCGCCTACCTGGACGATGAGGCGCAGGTTTTCGTTGAGCAGCGCCCGCATCGTGGCGCGCTCGTCGTCGCTGCGCGAGGGCAGGGCGAGTACGCCTGGCGTGTCGAGCAGCGAGGCGGATCGGTCGAACCGCGATTGCGCGCGTGCGGCTTCAACAGTGGTTCCGGGGTAGTTCGAGACGTTGACGTAAGTGCCGGTCAGGCGGTGGAAGAGCACCGACTTGCCGACGTTCGGATGCCCGACTAAAACCAGTGTGTGGTTATCCGACGCGGGAGTTGAAGAGAGCGGGGAATGAGGCATGAAGGGGTGGGGAATGATATTTTGTAAATGATAATAATCCTCATTTACACTGAAGTCAAAGCTGTTTTTTCTCGCGTGTGGCTCGCATTCTGTTGCCAAGCGGGATATTTTTCGGCTCATATTTTTTGTATATGATGCCAGCTCCTCATTTCATATTTTTTGGAGAGTTCGATGAAAACATTGTTGTCGTTTGATACTTTTATTGCTCCAAAACTCATCACCATTCTTTACTATCTGGGGTTATTGATGGTGGTGTTTTCGGGCATTTCCATGATTTTTACGGCAAGCGCTTATGGCAGTCTGTTTGGGGGGCTTGTGAGAGGGATACTGACCATCGTGGTTGGCGCCCTGTTCTTGCGGGTGGTCTGCGAAGCGTGGATGGTTTTTTTCAAGATGAATGAAGCCCTGCAAGAGATACGCAACAAGTAAGCCTCCCGGCTTTTGGTATCATGCGCGCCCGGCTCCGACCGGGCGTTTTCTTTTCCGGCTCTCACTCTTTCATGTCAGAACTCATCAACGCTCCGCAACGCGAGGCGATTCGTTACCTCGACGGCCCCTGCCTGGTGCTGGCCGGGGCGGGGAGCGGCAAGACGCGGGTCATCACGCGCAAGATTGCCTGGCTGGTGGGTGAGTGCGGGCTGGACGCTTCCCATGTGGCGGCGATTACTTTTACCAACAAGGCGGCGCGCGAGATGCAGGAACGGGTCGCCAGGCTCATGGGCAGCCGCGCGCCGGACGGGCTGACGGTGTGCACGTTCCACGCGCTCGGGGTGCGGATCATCCGCACAGAAGCACGCCATTGCGGGCTGAAGCCGCAGTTTTCGATTCTCGACGCGGCAGACGCGGCGCAGATCATCCAGGACATCGCCGGGGATGCGGGCAAGGGCATCGCCAAACAACTGCATTGGCAGATTTCGGCCTGGAAGAACGCAATGATCTTGCCTGATCAGGCGGCAAAGCTGGCCGCAAGCGAGATTGCGGCGGAAGCGGCGCGGCTTTACCCGGAATATGAACGCACCTTGCGCGCGTATCAGGCGGTGGATTTCGACGATCTCATCGCGCTGCCGGTGCGCCTGTTCGAGGAGAACGCGCAAGCCGTCGAGCGATGGCAGAACCGGTTGCGTTACCTGCTCGTCGATGAGTATCAGGATACGAATCGCGCGCAATACCGGCTGTTGCGCCAGTTGGCCGGGGTGCGCGGGGCGTTTACGGCGGTCGGCGACGACGATCAGGCGATTTACGCCTGGCGCGGGGCGGACGTGGAGAACCTGCGGCAGTTGCAGGTGGATTTCCCCCGGCTCAAGGTTATCAAACTGGAACAGAATTACCGCTCTTCGAGGCGCATTCTGGAAGCGGCCAACCGGGTTATCGCGCATAACGAAAAGCTGTTCGAGAAACGCTTGTGGTCGGAGCACGGCATGGGCGAGCCGGTCGTCGTCACGGGTTGCCGCGATGCCGAGCACGAAGCCGAATGGGTGGCGATGAAAATCAACGCGCACCGGTTTCAGCATCGCACCCGTTACCGCGACTACGCCATTTTGTATCGCGGCAACCATCAGGCTCGGTTCGTGGAAGAACAGTTGCGTAATCTGCGTATTCCTTACCTGCTCTCAGGCGGGCAGAGTTTTTTCGAGCGTTCCGAGATACGCGACATCACCGCCTGGCTGCGGTTGCTGGCGAACGGGGACGACGATCTGGCGTTCATCCGCTCCATCACCGTGCCCCGGCGCGGCATCGGCTCCGGAACCATCGAAGCCTTGGGCAGTTATGCGGGCAGCCGCCACGCGAGTTTTTTTGCCTCGGCTTCCGAGGAGGGGCTGGCTGGACGCCTACAGCCCCGCCAGCTTGAAAGCGTGCGGGAGTTTGCCGCTTTCGTCGGGCACATGCAGCGGCGCGCGGGGACGGAACCGGCGGGGCCAGTGCTGGCCGCGCTATTGGCGGCGATTCACTACGAGAGCTGGCTCTTTACGCACTTTGAACACCGCGAGGCGGAGGCGAAATGGCGCAACGTCTCGGACTTCATCGACTGGCTTGGCCGGCGTGGCGAGGAGGATGGCAAGAATCTGATCGAACTGACTCAGACGATTGCGCTCGCTTCGATGCTCGACAAGGAAGCCCCCGATTTCGACGGTGTGCAGCTTGCCACCCTGCATGCGGCGAAAGGGCTGGAATTTCCGCATGTTTTCCTGATCGGTGCCGAGGAGGGCTTGTTGCCGCACCAGGGCAGCATCGACGAGGGAAAAATCGACGAAGAGCGGCGGCTGATGTATGTGGGCATCACCCGCGCACAGAGGAGCCTGAATGTGACGTGGTGCGAGCGTCGCAAGGCGGGCAGGGAACAGAGGGCGTGCGAGCCGTCGCGCTTCATCAATGAGATGGGCGAGGATGTGCAGGTCAATGGCCGCGAGCAGCGCAACGCGCCTCTTTCAAAGGAGGAAGGGCGCGCGAGGCTGAAGGGTTTGATGGCGATGCTCGAAGCGGGTCGGATGTGATACACTTCTATGTTTTTATGGAATAAATGCCAGTTCCCGGTTCGTCATGGATGCGCTGCCGCCGTATACTGTCCTGTACACATAGTAGGTGGAACTTCATGAGAAAGTTTTTCTTCTTGTTGGTGTTCGCGTGCGCCTTGATGATGTTTGCCTCGCCAACGTTCCTCATTCGGGAGGCACAGGGTGCCGGTGCCGACGGGACGCAGGCGTCGGAGTTGACGACCGTTTTCTGGGGTATCGTCGGTTATACGCGATGGCCGGACGCAAAAGGGGCGTTGCGGATTTGCCTGTCCGGGGATAGTCGGCATTTGGCGATGATCCGTCGGTCTGCTATTGAGCTGAAGCATAGGGCCATCACTCTTTTCACGCCGGAAAAAGCCGTGAGTGCATGTGACATCGTTTATGTTTCCGGCGCGAGCGCGGACGATGTGGGAAAATTGTTACGTTTGCTCGACGACGCGCCGGTATTGACCATTGGCGATGGAGGAGAGTTTTGCAGTATGGGCGGGATGTTCTGCTTGTTGCCCGGAGGCGGGGGAAGCGGCGAAAAAACTATCGCCGGATTTGCTGTGAATCAGGAAACCATTTCGCGCAGCCCCTTGCGGGTCAATCCGCAAGTACTGCGTTTATCGAAGCGTAATCAGGAGCGCTAGTGTGAAGGCGGTACGCAAATCTCTTTTCGGAGTGCTTCGCCACATTATTTTCTGGACAGTCGCGTTGTCGCTGCTTGTCAGCAGCGTGATGTTCGCTACGATCTTTTTTCATACTGTCCGTGTGCAACGGGAGGGTAGCGTATCGCTCCTTGCCCGTACCGTTGCCTATGCGACCGAAGCCGCAGTGGTGTTCGATGACCGCCAGACAGCGGCCGAGATACTGGACAAGATACTTGCCGACGAAGAAAGTGTTTGCCGGATCACGATTTATTCCAAAACCGGCTCTAACGAAGAGGTGTTCGCCCAGGCCAGCAAGCCGTTGTGCGGCAATGCGTCCGCCAGGGGTTGGAAAAAAGCGGTCATTTCGTTCCTGTCTAGCGGGACAAAGCGACCCAGAATAGACTATGGCGGGGAGCATCAGGGATTTGTCGAAGTCGTAGGCGATGATGCCGTGTACATGGGCTTTCTGTATCAGGGAACGGCAGTGCTGACTGTTTGCCTGATCCTGGCAGTATTGATGGCTCGTGTGTCTGCGCGTGAAATGGAACGCCGCTTTGCCACCGAACTCGCCTCGCTTTCCGGCATGGCGCATGCGGCACGGCTCGAAGGCGACTTCACCCGCCGTCTGCCCGCGTTTGAAATTGCCGAATTCAACGGGCTTGGACAGGATTTCAATGCCTTGTTTAGCGAGATACAGGTTCGTAACGCGGAACTCGCGCTACGGCAATCGCACCTGGAAACCATCAACCGAACCTTGTCGAGCCAGGCCATGTGCGATCCCCTGACCGGGCTGGCCAACCGGGCCTGTTTCAGCGAGCAGTTGGAAATCGCTATCGGCAAGGCGCGCATGGATGGAAGCCGGGTCGGAGTCCTGTACATCGACAATGATCACTTCAAGGACATCAATGACAGCTTTGGGCATGCCGCAGGGGACTCCCTGCTGGTCAATGTGGGCAAGCGCCTGAGCGGCGCGGTGCGTGAAAGCGATCTCGTCGCTCGCTTAGGGGGCGACGAATTTGTGATCCTGCTTGCACCCGTCAATGGCGAAGACGACTTGCGGCATGTGTCGAACAAGGTACTGGCTGCAATGTCGCGCAAATTGCGCCTGGCCGAGCGGGAAGGGGTGGATATCGAGTTGGGGGTGAGCATCGGCATGGCGGTTTTCCCGGAACAGGCCAATGACGCGATTGGCTTGCTCCGTGCGGCGGATCATGCCATGTACCGAGCCAAGCGCCTTGGCCGTGGTCGTGCCTGCATATATGACCCTTCCGTTGATGCCGCGCTGGAAGACGAATAACTTCAGAGTTTCCAGGGAATCACCAAAAGAATTTTCAAGTCGCGTTCGTCCTGAAAGAGATTCTTGAAGCCCGTCCAGTTTGGCTGGTGGGTCTTGTTTCTGTAACGGGTGGTGTGAAGGCTGATGCGGGCATTTTTCAGGGAACCGCTCGGTACGGCATAGGCGAAATCCGCCGACCAGGCGCTTTCCCGCAAGCGTTCTTCCACGCCGTAGACACGGCCTCCCCATCCATACACGGCGGACAGGCCCACAGTGAAGCCGGAAACGCCCAGAAGATCGTCCAGGGAACGGGAAGCACCCAGGAAAACGGCGCTTTCCTTGTTGTGGTTCCAATCGGAGCGGTTGTCCCACCAAGGTTCATACGCGCCGTTCGCGCCGCCATACCGGCCAATCAGGCGATAGGCGAAATAGCCCGCGTGTTGCGGCTGGCTGCTGGGGGCGCGGGTATGGAGAAATTCTGCTCTCAACACCCAAGGAGCCGGACGCCAAGCGGCGGCGAGGTAGTGCTGATGGGCAACATGGCCGCCGTATTGGTTATTTTCCGAGTCGGAATCGTCGCGGTCGGCCATACCGTACAACTGGTAGCTCAGGGTGATTTTCTCGTTTGAAGAGGTGTATTTGAGCTTCAAATGGGCGCTACGCAAGAAATCCTGCGATTCGCCATAGGCCACCTCCGCTGAAAATCCGGGCATGAGGCGAATACGCGCGCCAAACGACCAGAGATAATCGACACGGGTCTGGCCGTCATTCTTGCGGAAGTGATACAGGTCGGAGAACCAGGGCGACTTGTATTGATCGGCCCAGGCAAAGGCAATACTGAGCGGGCCATCGTCCAGCCCGGTTTCCAGCCCCCGGTAAGTACCGGGCATGAGCGACCAGTTGACGCCGATCACGCCGGGGCCGGATGGCTGAAAATAACCTACCTTGCCCCAGAACCGCCGCTCCCCCGCCACATGCTGCAATTTCAGATGGGCGCGATAAAGCGACGTGCCGCTTCTCGCGTCGCGCTTCGACCAGTCCGGCGACCAGGGAATATCCCAAGGGAAAAAACTCATCTCGTGATCCGGGCTGGCACTGTTGGCGAGGTCGGTCGTATAGAACGCCCCCAGATCGAACCCAACCGCATCACTATAGAAAGGCGTACTGATCTCTACGTTGCCTTGCAGCGTCTGGTGGCGAAGGTTGTCGAGGAAACGCCCCTCCCCAATGTCGTAGCGCCTACGGTGGCGGTTGAAATAGAAAAGATTGCCGGAAACTGTGGGCAGCAAACTCTCCCCCGGCTCCGCAGCCTGCTCCTGCGCTGTGGCGGGCGCGGCCTCATCCGAGGCCAACGCCAGTAGTGGATGGGAAAAAAATAGCGTCAAAAAGCAAACAAGAGATGCCGGAATTCTCATTTGCTTTCGCCTTGCTTTTTCCGATTCATTTCAAGTACGTATTCCTGGAGCTTCTGCCCCGAAATGGGCGGGCTGTAGAAATAACCTTGAAAAATATGACAGCCAAGGCACAGGAGCACGTCGATCTGCTCCTGATTTTCCACGTACTCGACGACAATTTTCACGTTCAGGGAACGGCACAGTTCCACGATGGTGCTGATGACTTCCACGCAGATATTGCTTGAGGCGACATCCTTGGAGAGTGCGCGGTCGATTTTCAAAATATCGACCGGGAAATATTTGAGATAGACCAGCGAACTGTGGCCCATCCCAAAGTCATCCATCGAGATGACGAACCCCAGATCGTTCAACTCTTTCAGTATCAGGTTTTGCGGGCTTTCCGGGTCGAGGGCGATGGACTCGGTGACCTCGATGCCGATCATGTGATGCGGCAGTTTGTGGCAGCTCAGGCAGTCCACCACTTTTTTCGCCAATTTATCGTCACCGAGTTGCTGGATGGAGACGTTGACCGAAGTCTTGAAATGCTCGTCGATGCCCGCGTCTCGCCAGCGCGCCCGTTCGGCGCAGGCTTCGTTCAGTACCCAGAGGCCAAGCGAGCGCATGAACCCACCATCCTCGGAAACCGCCACCATGATCGGGGCGGGAATCGGCCCGTATACCGGGTGCCGCCAACGCACCAATGCTTCCGCGCCGATGACAAACCCGCTTTCATGGTCGACTTGCGGTTGGTATTCGAGATAAAGGCTGGTATTTGTTTTTAGCGCATGTTCCAGGTCATGCGCCAGGGCGCGGGCAAGTACGCCAATTTCGTCGTCACGGTCGAGGCATTTCTTGCCCGAAGGCCCCACGATGTTGTTGCAGGCAATTTCCATAAGTGCCTGCATGGCCTTTTTCTGGCGAGCGGTCTTTTCCCGGTCGGAAATTCGGACAAAAGGAATGTAGATCAGAGTTCCCAACACGAGATTGAAAGCTTGCAGCAAACTGCCTGAAATCGCGCCGGTGGAGAAATAGCCGCCCAGAATCGGCGGCGTCGTCCAACTGAGTTCCCAGATAGGCAGCGGAACAAGGCCGAAACTCACCACCACGTAGCTAATCATCGTCATGAGGAGCGGAACCAGTACGAAAGGCAGGAGAAAAATGGGATTCAGGATGACGGGCAAGCCGAAGAGCAAAATTTCATTGATGTTGAAAATTCCCGGTATGAGGGAGACTTTCGCCAACCGTCGGCTGCCGCTGTTCTTGCTGGCGATTAACAGTGCCGAGAGCAAGCAGATGGAAGCGCCGGAACCGCCCATGAACACGAACATGTCCAGGAAATTCTTGGTGACGATGTTGGGCGGCGGCAGGTTCATCTTCAGCGCCTCCTGATTCGCCAGTTGCGACGCCTCAAACAGGCCATGGGTCAGCGGGTCGAGCACATTCGTGCCGTGGATGCCGAAAAACCAGAAAACATCAACGAGAAAAACGTAAAGAATGCTCGACTCCAGCGTGTGCCTGACCCCCTCCAACTGAAAAGGAAAGAGGAGCACGTCATGTACCGCCCGGTGGATCGAGATGCCGAACGCCGCCTGGAAAAGGAAATAAAAGCCTGCGAACAGGCAAACGGTCAGGATGCCCGGCACAAGCAAGGCGAAGGCTTGCTGAATCGAAGCCTCCATACCTTCCGAATAAATCAGCATGACCAGCCGACGTATGCGCGCCAGCTTAAGGAAAATCCGGCTGGAGATGATGGCTACGAGGATGCTGACGAACAGCCCCGGAGTCCCCATGTATTCCAGGACTCCGTTCTCTCCGCCAGATGGCAGGATGACGATCAGGCAAGCCAGCGCGGTCAGGGCAGTGATGATCGGGCTGACGGGGCTGGCAACATGCCGCTGGTTGTCCAGAACGGCAAGATGGTAGCTCATGCCTACCAGCATCGGCACCGAAAGCACTCCGAAAGTGCCCTGCCAGATCAGCCCGCCAAATCGCCTCCAGTTTTCCCCGAACACTTCATTCATGAAGTCCTGGTATCCGGGCAGGGGCAGATTGTTGAGAAGAACAGCAAGCGCGCCAGCCGTGACCAGTGGCAGACAAAACAGAAAACCGTTCCGGATTGCCTGCATCATCGGGAAATAGGCCCAATCCGGTACAGTCAGCGCGTAGAAACGATCAACCAACCACGCGCGCGCAGCCTTGTACGAATTTCTACTCGGCATTTTTTCCGCGCGTAGCTCTCCGTTCATGAAACGAATTGAGTCACCCCTGCCTAAAGGCAGGGGATTCCTCGATACGGTTTAGGGGAGCCTTCGGCTCCCTGTTGCGCTTTGTCTCGCTTGACTCCGCCATAAATGGCGGAGTCAAGCGAGACCCGTGTTCAAGAATGACCGAGGGAGTGGACATCCCCTTTGGGGAGTTTCCATGAAACGGGAATTCAGTAACGTAAAAAATTACCCGTTTGCCGCCACATCATGATGGGCATTTATCCCTATCGAACATGCGTCAGGCACAATCCCACACCTTCTTTTCGCAACGGATTATGAGTCAGCGGGCATCTTGTTGAACCGAAGTATGCCTTCAGACGAGTGCGGCGCGCACGGTCAGGGTTGCCGGTGCAGCACAGGCCCGGGAGATTTACTACATCCACTCGGATCACCTGAATACCCCGAGGCTGATCACCAACAGGGACAAGCAGCCCGTCTGGCGCAACGCCCCCTTGGGCGAGCCGTTCGGTGCGGGCACGCCCGAAGAGGACCCGGAAAACACCGGGGCGCGCTTCGAGTTCAACCTCCGGTTCCCGGGCCAGTACTACGACAAGGAAACCAACACGCACTATAACGACCGGCGGGATTACAATCCCATGACAGGGCGCTACATCCAGGCCGACCCGGTTGGGCTTGAAGGGGGGATTAATCTCTACAGCTATGTTCGTGGCAATCCGATTAGCAGGGTTGATCCCTTTGGGTTGGCGGATAGCGCCCAGGAGCATTGCGAAGAAAAATGCGGTGAAAAAGGCCAAGGTGTCAAAAGTTGTGCGACTGTAACCATACTAGGTGTTGAACTTTGGGGTTGCGAATGCGGAGCGCCAAACCTTGGGGATTTGAAGGAGGCTTCAGGCAAAGATCTGAAGGCCGCTGCCAAGGCGGATGGGTATAACAGCGTTGAAAAATGGAAACAAAAGGAATTGCAGTTGGACTCAAAAAGCCAAATTTACAAGGATTCATCTGGAAACCTCTACAGGTTGCCAAGGCAGGGATCTGGTTCGCCACAGGGCCTGGGAGTTAGACTGCCATGATAGAAATAAGCGCGAATTTTTCAATATGGTCCGAGTTACTCAGGCCAGATGAAATAACACATATTTTGCAAACCACTCCGGACCAAACCGTCCTTAAAGGAAAAGACCGCCATCCCCCTCGGATGAGGCCTGTTGCCAATGGGTGGCACATTGAGTGCTGTGTCTGCGACGACGTATTTGTCGAGAACGCGTTTCTGAAGCTATTCTCCCGGCTTTCGTTGTTTGAGCGACAATACGCAGAGCTTCTGAAGACGGATGATGGAATAGAGTCGACATTTTTTGTATTGATTACGCCCCGTATTGCGGATGTATCTCTGTGGATGTCTCGACGTACAGTCGAGACCATCTCCAAATTTGGCGGAACGCTAGATATCGTTTTTTCAGACGATTAGAGCCTATCCCAATAGGCCAGTGGAGCGCCAAGTGATAATGCCCAAAGCCAAGTGAAACATCGCTATATAGCTGTCCAATCGCTTCTCCCAACGCACCAGGATGCGCCGGAAACGGTTCATCCAACGGGCAAACCCGGCTTGCCTACGACGGACAGCCCGCGTAGCGTGGGTAGAGCGAAGCGAAACCCACGGCTTACCATAATGTTGTGACGGCAATGCATTGGGTTTCGTCTCGCTCACCCGCAACCTCCGGTAACTCACGTGACCGTTGCGAAATCCATTTCATTTTGGTTTGTGGGCTCCGTGGGTTTCGCTTCGCTCTACCCACGCTACGGAAGGCGCCCTATTCCTATACGTGGAAGAACATTGCATCAGGCACCTACAGCCTGACGGCCAAGGCCACGGACGACAAGGGCGAGACGGCCACGAGTGCGGCGCGCACGGTCAGGGTTGCCGGTGCAGCACAGGCCCGGGAGATTTACTACATCCACTCGGATCACCTGAATGTCCGTACCGGCTGAATATTGAGCAGGTGTACCGGTTGAATATTGACCAGGCACATTAGCCGCATGTCATTGCAGCGGCTGTGGATAAGTCTATCCTAAATTTCCCTTTTAAAGTGAGTTGC